>Ga0115559_1000977_pt1 | contig 19110 bp, 16 predicted proteins | sample COGITO_mtgs_1105_3_FD_87281 | JGI IMG/M metagenome (GOLD analysis project Ga0115559, IMG submission 87281) | Pelagic marine microbial communities from North Sea - COGITO_mtgs_110506 | ecosystem: Environmental > Aquatic > Marine > Epipelagic | place: Germany:Helgoland, sampling site Kabeltonne... | reverse complement strand
AGCGATTTTTACATTGTAGATTTGATAACTGGTGTTAAGAAAGAACTTTTCACCAAATTTTACCTGCCTTCTTTCTCATCTAATCCAAGACCCTCTACAGATGGTACAAAATTAATTTATGGAGAAGATGGACATTATTTTGTCTATGATATAGCAAGTGGATCCACACAAAACATCACAGAAAATCTTCCAGTCATTTTCGTTAATACTGAAGATGATCATAATGTAGAAAAGCCAATGGTAGGTGCCTTGGGCTGGAGTTCGGATAGCAAGTATGTTTTACTTAGAGATGGCTGGGATATTTGGCAGGTGCCTTTAAATGGCAAAGCTTCTACAGTGAACCTAACTCAAAATGGAAGAACCGAAGGTATCCGCTACCAGTATAGATTTGGATTAGATCCGGAAGAAAAAGGAATCGATTTAAGCAAAACAGTTTACCTAAGAACTTATGGAGAATGGAATAAAAAGAGTGGAGTGGCAACACTTTCACCTGCCAGAAAAGGTGGTTTAAACCCTGGCATTACCTCCCTAATTTGGGAAGATGCAAACATTGGCAACCTTAGAAAAGCTGAAAAAGCTGACGTATTTTTCTTCGGTAAAGAAACCTTCAATACTCCTCCAGAAATGTTCATGACTGATCAATCGCTTTCTGGAGCAAAGCAAGTCACTGCGAATGCACCTGATGCTGATAAGTACGCATGGTCAGATGGAACTCAGTTAGTAGATTATGTAACTGACAAAGGTGATTCACTCCAAGGCGCATTATTCCTTCCATCGAACTATGTAATAGGCAAAAAGTACCCAACAATAGTTTATTACTATGAAAAGCTATCACAGACCCGCCACAACTGGTCGAACCCAGGCTTCAGCGGGACTGGTTGGAATCCAAATGTGTACACCAGCAATGGCTACGCGGTATTTATTCCAGACATCGTTTACAAACTAGATGATCCAGGGATGTCAGCAGTTTGGGCAGTTCTTCCCGCAGTAAAAGCAGCCATAGCTACAGGCGTAATCGATGCGGACAATATTGGTATACACGGTCATTCATGGGGTGGTTATCAAACTTCATTTCTGATCACACAGACAAATATGTTCAAAGCTGCTGCTGCTGGGGCTCCACTTACTAATATGGTCTCCATGTATGATTTAATTTATTGGAATTCAGGCGGTGGAAATATGTCTATTTTCGAATCTTCTCAAGGAAGATTCAGGGGTGCACCCTGGGAAAATTGGGATTCTTACCTCAGAAATAGTCCAGTCTACCATGTTAAGAAGGTAAACACCCCGCTCTTGATGCTTCATAATGACAAAGACGGAGCTGTAGACTTTACCCAAGGTATTGAATATTACTCCGCGCTAAGGCGACTAAAAAAGCCAGTAGTCCTTATGCAGTATAAAGGTGAGAACCACGGGCTCAGCAAGTTGGAAAATCGAAAGGATTATAGCGTGCGGATGATGGAGTTTTTCAATCACCACTTGAAAGGCCATACAGCGCCTGATTGGTTAGAAAAAGGAATTGACAAACTTGACATGGATAATCATTTAGAAAAAAGAGGTTTTTAGAAAATCACGACCTGCTTCAGGCATGCCTAAATAATTTGAAATAGAAAAATCCTCCGGTGAAAGCCAGAGGATTTTTTGTTTGGCTTACCCCTCTCGACTAGTTGTCCTTTTGGAATAACGATAGGTCCATTTTCAGTTGCTTTGAGAAGTAACATAAATCCAATCGATTTTTGTACGACTTGGATCTAGTGTAAAAATCGGTGTAATTGAAGCCAAGAATTAAGTTTTTAAGCTTGTGAATATCGTTGTATCAACTTCTAATTCTTAGTAGCTTGACCACCATATAAAATCAAACAAACATGAATAAACTCACCTTTCGAAACGGAGATAAAATCGATGCTATTGGCTTAGGGACTTGGAAATCAGAACCTGGAGAAGTTGGCCAAGCAGTACGTGAAGCCATCAAAATTGGATACAGACACATTGATTGCGCTTGGATTTATCAAAATGAAGCAGAAATTGGACAAGCATTCCAAGAGGCATTCACTGCTGGAGAAGTAAAGCGAGAAGAATTGTTTGTAACATCCAAGCTCTGGAATTCTTTCCATGCTGCTGACGATGTAGAAATTGCAGTGAAAGAAACGTTAGCAGCCTTAAAGCTAGATTATCTTGATCTGTATTTGATTCATTGGCCAATCGCACATAAACCGGGTGTTATCTTTTCAGAAGATGCCAGCGGCTTTGCTAGTCTTGAAGAATACCCAATCGAAGATACCTGGAAAGCCATGGAAGCTTTAGTGGAGAAAGGGCTGGTCAAACATATTGGTGTTTCGAACTTCAATGTACCTAAGCTTCAAAAATTGATGAAAACGGCCGAAATTTCTCCAGAAATGAATCAGGTTGAATCGCATCCATTGCTAGCACAAAACGATTTAGTTCAATTCTGTAACGCTAACCAAATCCTATATACGGCCTATTCTCCATTAGGATCTAGAGACAGGGCACCCGGAATGAAAGGAGAAGCAGAGCCAGATATGTTTGAAAACCAGGTGTTGAAGTCAATTGCTTCAGCACATGGTGTTCATCCAGCTCAAATCTTGATTAAGTGGGCGGAAGGTCGTGGGACCTGTGTGATTCCAAAGTCAGTAAACCCCACTAGACTAAAGCAGAACCTTGATTCAGCCCATATTAATCTTTCTCAAGATGAGATGAAGAAAATCAATGATTTGGATCGTGGGTATCGCTTTTTAGACGGTAAGTTCTGGGAAAGAGAAGGCGGATTATATACTGCTGAAGCGCTTTGGAATAACTAGTCGTTATTTCTCTTAATCATTTTGACGTCATCCAGACCAAAAAGATTCTGAAACCTGCCTTGACGGCAGACAGGCAAGTTCAGAATAACGAATCATAGAGAATAAAAAACCCCGACCTATTAGGTCGAGGTTTGGTAATCAAAAATCTATAAATCTTGTGATTATATTTTCTTGACGTCTACTGCGTTAGGTCCTTTGTTACCTTCGGCAATCTCGAAAGACACGGAATCACCTTTGGCGATTTCGTCAATTGTACCAGAAATATGAACGAATACTTCAGCTCCATTTTCGTCATCTACGATAAAGCCGAAGCCTTTCTCATCATTGAAGAATTTTACGGTACCTGTTCTCATTGTAATATGTATTAAAAGATGATAAAATAAATAAAGCTCAAAACTAGTAATTAGTTTGGGACTTACCATAATTAGAGGTATGAAAAGGCTATTTATCGTGCGCCACGCCAAATCAAGCTGGAATTCACCCCATCTCTCAGATTTTGATCGTCCCTTAAATAACAGAGGTAAAACAGATTTACCTGACATGGCAAGTCAATTTTTAGAATCGCATTATCAAGTAAACTTGATAATATCTTCACCCGCAGAAAGGGCTTGGACCACTGCAAAAGGCTTTGCCAAAACCCTTCAAATAGCAGATGAATATTTTCTTGATGACGAAAGATTCTACCATGCCAGTCCTTCAACTCTTAAAGAAGTCATTTCAAATGTAGATGACACTATTGAGCACCTTATGATCTTCGGACATAACCCAGGGTTGACCTCACTTATAGAGAATCTTTCAGATTTTAACCTCTACAACTTGCCTACTTGTGCTATATGTGGAATCGAATTTCCATTTGAGTCTTGGAAAGACATTCTCACCACAAAAGGAGAAAAGATCTATTATGACTTCCCCAAGTCTAGAGCATAAACTCGCTCAGGTCTTTATCCTCAATCAAGCCAATCAAGCGCTCAGTCACCATTTCTTTGGTAATTGAAACTTTCGCATTTGGCGGAATTTCTTCTGGAATATCAAAGAGGATGTCATTCAATAGCTTACTCACAACAGTCTGCAGTCTTCTTGCCCCAATGTTTTCTACTTCTGAATTAATCTGGAAAGCCAATCGAGCGATTTCTTTCAATGAGTCATCCGTAAACTCTAGAGAGACATCTTCAGACTGAATCAATGCTTCATACTGCTTAGTCAATGCATTTTTTGGTTCCTTCAGTATGCGATAGAAATCATCCACCGTAAGGCTATTCAGCTCTACTCTGATAGGAAATCTCCCTTGAAGCTCTGGAATCAAATCAGATGGCTTAGCTACATGAAAAGCGCCCGCTGCCACAAAAAGGATATGTTCCGTATGAACGATACCATGCTTAGTATTCACAGCACTACCTTCTACAATAGGGAGTAAATCTCGCTGAACACCTTCACGACTTACATCTGCTCCACCTCCTCCTTTTTTGCCCGTTGCAATCTTGTCGATTTCGTCAATGAATATGATTCCAGTATTTTCTGCTTTCCAAATAGCCTCTTCCTTTACTTCATCCATATCGATGAGCTTGGTGCTTTCATCTTCGATCAATAGTTTTTTGGCCTCAGCAATAGTGACTTTCCTTTTCTTCTGCTTCTTTGGCATTACGTTGCTGATCATGTCTTGAAGGTTAATCATAGACATTTCGTCCATACCACCACCAGCCATGCCCATTCCATTTGAAGAAGCATTAATTGAAATCTCAATTTTTCGATCATCAATCTCGCCAGACCTAATTTTTTCTCTAAAGCGCTCGCGTGTCTTTTCGTTCAACTCACCATCGCTCATTTGGGAGGCTTCTTTATCTTCTGATTGAAATCCAGTATTTGCCTTCAATGATCGAACGGGAGGAATCAAGGCATCTAGAATAATATCTTCAACGGCTTGCTCAGCTTTCTCTTTAACCTCTTCCTTTTTAGCATGCTTAACCAAATTGACAGCTTGTTCTACCAAATCACGCACCATGCTTTCTACATCTCTACCTACGTATCCAACTTCAGTAAACTTCGAAGCTTCAACTTTAGTAAAAGGGGCGTCAGCTATGTTTGCTAATCTTCTAGCAATCTCTGTTTTACCGACACCCGTTGGACCAATCATCAATATATTATTGGGCACAATCTCTTTTTGGATTTCTGATTTAACATGCATCCGTCTCCAACGGTTGCGCAGTGCAATCGCCACATTCTTTTTAGCATCAGCTTGTCCAATGATGTATTTATCAAGTTCGGCAACGATCTGCCGTGGGGTTAAATAACTTTTATCGATCATCTTAATTCTTGTTTATGACACCATCCAGATTCAAATTCATCTGAAGTGTATTACTGCCACCAACAGTATGATAAAGGGCCCTGCTGTAGGCAAATTCAAATCTTTTTACTTTGAACATAAAGCCAAAAGAAAAACCAGCGCCACCACTAGCATTCTCTAACTTAAGTTCTTGTCTTAGTAAATGGTTATAGCCAAATCTCAACTGAAAATTGGGAGAAGCCATTAGCTCAGCTCCGAATACTAATCTCCTAAAAATATCTTCCCCAAAACCAGGTTCATTATTCTGTCCAAATAATGAGTTGGTAGATGGGTCAAAAAAGGTAACATCTGACCTTACCAAGTTTCTGGCCGTTACCGAAAAGCGAAAGGGCATAAACTCGGGTTTATAAGATACGCCTAATTGAATGTCTGTCGGAAGTTGACTATTATTCTCTTCTGTATAGTCAGAGAGTAGAAAACCAATATTCTTTATCGCAAAGCCAATGGTTAGGTCCTTTTCAGGATGAAGAAACGTCCCCCCTACATCGAGCAGCATGGCAGAAGCCTGAAAGGAAGCTAAGTCCGAAACTGCCAGCTTCAGGTTAGCCCCAACACTAAAAGGACCGAAAGTCTGACTATTAGCCACTGAAAAGGCGTATTCATTGACACTAAAGTCACCATTTAAAAATCCTGCTTCATCGAAACTTTGAATATTTCCATAATTCAGATAATCCAAATGAAAAGCCCAAGTTCCGTAATCCTTGATAGGAGTAACGTAAGTCAACGAGGTATTCGAGATATCTGCTAAATAACCAAGCCTTGAAATGACGAGCTGATGCTGCATTGTATCATTCAGTAAGGCAGGGTTCGAACTTACTTGGGCTGGGTCATACCATCCTGAAGTAATATTGACTCCACCCAATGCAGCCATTCTCGCATTATTCGGAAGATTGAGGTATTCAAAAGCCCGACTACCACCAAGCTGTGCATTGGCAGATTGCCAACACAAAGAGAGACAGACTATCAGCACCAGATGGATTTTCCTCATTTAAAAATGGTAACTATTGAAAATACGCTGAATTTTAGTCCTCCACTATAAATTTGATAGGATTGTCAACTTTCTGATTTGTCAAAGCAATATCCAAAACCTCATTTGCCTTCTCTACAAAGTAGAAAGTCAAGTGCTTAGTGTATTGTTCATCAATCTCATTGATATCCTTTTCGTTTCTCTGGCTAAGTATTATCTCTTTGATACCAGCACGTCTAGCAGCCAATATTTTCTCCTTAACACCTCCGACTGGCAACACATTACCTTTTAGCGTAATCTCTCCTGTCATCGCAAGCTTATTTTTCACTTTTCTTTGCGTAAAGAGTGAAGCCAAAGCCGTCAGCATAGTGATACCAGCAGAAGGTCCATCTTTTGGAACTGCTCCTGCAGGCACATGCATATGCAAGTCATATTTATCAAAGACTCTATAGTCGATACCATAAGTGTCAGCATTGGACTTTAAGTAAGAAATAGCCGCCATTGCCGACTCCTTCATTACATCACCCAATTGACCTGACAAAGTGAGCTTGCCTTTACCTCGACTCAAGCTAGATTCGATAAAGAGAATTTCTCCACCAACAGCCGTCCAAGCTAAGCCTGTGACTACACCAGCATACTTGTTGTCATTGTAGATTTCCTTGTCGAAGCGTTGGCCACCCAAAACTTTTTCAATGAACTCAGTAGTAATCTTTTTAGGGTACTCTTCTTCCAAGGCGATAGATTTAGCGATACTTCTAATCACTGAACCAACAACTCTTTCAAGACTTCTGACACCTGATTCGCGCGTATACCCTTCCACAATAAATTGAATAGCTTTTTTGTCGAAAGAGACATCTCTCGATTTCAAGCCATGTTCCTTCTTTTGCTTAGGGATTAGATGTCGTTTTGCGATCTCTACTTTCTCTTCAATAGTGTACCCCGAAACTTCAATGATCTCCATTCTATCTCTTAGCGCGGGCTGAATGGTATCTAAAGAGTTCGCTGTTGCGATGAACAGCACTTTCGATAGATCATATCCTACTTCGAGGTAGTTATCAGTAAATTCATGGTTTTGTTCTGGATCGAGCACTTCTAGCAATGCTGAAGACGGATCGCCTCTAAAATTAGAGTTCACCTTATCAATCTCATCTAATACAAAAACTGGGTTCGATGAGTTAGATTTCTTTATGTTCTGAATGACCTTACCAGGCATGGCACCGATATAAGTTTTTCGGTGTCCTCTAATTTCTGCTTCGTCATGTACCCCACCGAGTGACATTCTGACATACTGGCGATCTAGTGCTTTGGCAATCGAACGACCTAGCGAAGTCTTACCTACTCCCGGAGGTCCGTATAAACATAAGATCGGTCCTTTCAAGTCATTCTTTAGTTTGAGCACAGCCAAGTACTCGAGAATACGATCTTTAACCTTCTCTAATCCGTAATGATCTTCTTCGAGTATCTTCTTAGCACGCTTTAAGTCTAGGTTATCTTCTGAGTATTCACCCCAAGGTAAATCGACCATCAGTTCAGCATAATTCATAGCCACTGGATACTCGGCAGCCATTTGATTCATGCGAAGAATTTTATCTAACTCTTTATCGAAATGCTTGGCGATTTTCTCTGGCCACTTCTTGCCTTTTGCCTTTCTTCTTAGCGCTTCAACTTCTTGTTCAGGGCCTCCATCACCAAGCTCGGTTTGAAGGACCTTCATTTGCTGGCGCAAGAAATAATCACGCTGCTGCTGATCGATGTCAGAATGGACTTTATTCTGAATTTCGTGCTTAAGCTCCAGCATTTGCACTTCTCTCATTAAGTATTGCAAAAGCTTTGTTGCGCGTTCAACACCATCATTTATCTCCAGTAATTCCTGCTTTTCTTTTAACTCTGCATTGATGTTGGAAGAAAGAAAATGCACCAAGAAACTTGGTTTTTCTATGTTTTGAAGGGCCACTTGGGCCTCTTTGGGAATCTCAGGATTCAGCTTCATGATACGGTTGGCTGTATCACGAATAGATTGAATTAATGCCTTTATCTCTTTGGAAAGCCTTTTGGGAAAATTCTCTAACAAGTAGGTGACCTTAGCTTTTATATAAGGTGCTTCAGAAGTGAATTCATTTACCTCAAAACGCTGCTTCCCTTGAACGATGATGGTCGTATTTCCATCAGGCAAGACAAGCATTTTAATAATTTTAGCTACCGTACCTACCTTGAAAAGATCATTAGGCTTGGGGTCATCAACTTGAGGATTCTCTTGTGTTAAAACTCCAATAATTTTATTTCGCTTGTAAGCCTGCTTCACAACCTTGATTGACTTCTGTCTGCCAACAGTGATCGGAATCATCACACCTGGAAATAGCACTGTATTTCTCACCGCCAAAATTGGAAGCTCATCGGGAAGGTCCGCTAGTTGTGTACTGTCCTCTTCTTCGGGAGAAATCATCTGAATGAACTCCCCACTCTCTTCCTCACTTAACTCTGCAGCCAAAATAGATTCTATTGTGTTATTGTCAATCTTCATATTGAGGTGTCAATTTGACACATAATGTTAGAATAATTACGTGCTATCCGTAATGCAAGCGCTATGCCAATCGTTTCGGTGTCATGAACTCCTTTTTCATAGTTCCGTAAAACGAATAACTTTGTTTTCATAAATTCACCTAGAATCAATCAATACCAATCCATGCTCAGACGAGGAATTGTCTTGACACTCATATTACTCAACTGCTCCTTAGCAGTGCATGGACAGTTATTCAAAAAACGGACTAAAACGATGGTGCTGAGCTCTGATTCGGTAGCCGTTGATATTTCTGACCTTGTTTTCCCAAACATCAATAAAACACCCGTTTACCTGAATAAAAAGCTTGAGAAAAAGATTGCCAAACTCGACCAAGAGCGTAACTGGCAAGCCCTTTATCCCGAATTAAAGAAGTACGTTTCGAACTTCGGAACACAGAACTTCGCGTTGCAAACCTATTACATCTGGCGACTAGCCAAGCTTACTGAAATATTTGGATCGCCAGAAGAAGCAAAACCACTTTACGCGCTTGTGCTGAAGCACTCTCGCCAAGGGCTTGATGTGCCCTCCATTACAGCTAGGTATGACTCCTTAAATAGAGATAAAAAGTCTTATTACGTACCCTTAGCATATTACTATGACCTTGTTGATTTCAGAAGGCAAGTCGATACACTCATCCCTCCCCGTAGTGTCCTAACAAGTATGGGCCCTCGAGTCAATTCGATGAGCGAAGATTATGCGCCAATGGTCTCAAGCAATGATTCCGTATTGATTTTCACATCAAAGAGAAATTCTGTGAATACTGGCATCAATAAATCTGTCAATGAAGATTTATTCTATACACTGAATACTGAAAATGGCTGGGGAAAGGCCGAAATGATACCTAACATCAACTCTAGATATAACGATGGATCTGGCTTCTTGTCGCAGAGTGGAAAATCACTCTTCTTCTCTCGTTGCGAGGCGCCCGATGGCCTTGGTAACTGTGATTTATATATGTCCAACTTTCAAGGAGACACACTATGGACTACACCTAAAAACCTTGGAGAGAAAGTTAACTCAGGTCAATGGGATTCACACCCAAGCCTTAACGCCACCGAAGACACACTCTACTTTTCATCAGACCGAAGGGGTGGATTCGGGCTTGCTGACCTATACTTCAGTGTCAAAGACAATCGAGGAAGATGGGGTGAAGCTCAAAACTTAGGCCCTATCATCAACACTCGAAATAACGAAGTGAGCCCATTTTATCATCGCTAATTCAATGTGCTTTACTTCAGTAGTAATGGACACTTGCTCAACTTTGGAGACTATGACATTTACAAAGCCTATAAAGAGAAAGGTCAATGGTCTGAGCCCATTAACATCGGCCCATTAATTAATGGTATCGGTACAGAATTCTACTTTAGCATTGATCAGCAATCCGAGTTTATATTCTATTCTCGGTCAAAAGAAGAAAGTATGAAGAACCTTGACCTTTATTCTTTTCCATTGCCAATGGCTGGGCAACCTTCAGCCACGACCAGGTTCAGTGGAAAGATTAGTGAGGTAACAGGAAAATACCAAAGAATGCCATTGTGTCTATTATTGACCTAGATGAGGGCATTGAAGTAGCACCGAAGTTCGCAAGAGATGACGGCACTTTTGAGTTTGACTTGATCAACGAGAGAAATTACTTACTGATCGTTCAGGGAGATGATTTCTTCAGGTTAGAGAAGCTATTCTTTCTTGATGGCGACACGGATTATGAAGGGGTCGTGGAACAAGTTGGCAGCAAAATTGAATTCTCCACAATTGAGTTTGAAAATGCCAGCTCCAAGATTCTGCCTGTGATGGAGACAGACCTCGATAAGGTGATAGACTTTCTGATTGATAACCCAACCTTCAATCTTAACATTTCAGGACACACCGACTCAAGTGGCAACGCTTTATCAAACTTAAAGCTATCTCAACAGCATGCTGATGCCATTAAACGTTATTTAATCAATAGATCTTCTATTAATCCACAAAGAATCTTCGCTATGGGATATGGGAGTGAGATGCCTATTATTAAAGACGAAAAAACCGATGAGGATAAAAAATTAAATAGGCGAGTTGAATTCGAAATCTATCGAAACCCGCCTAAAAAATAATTCAATGATGGTAATAACTAAGTTATATCCCGAATAGCTTCAGAATATCATTACCAAATACAAACACCATCAGCGTGAGCAAGATTAACATCCCAACTTTCTGAGCGCCTTCCAAAAACTTATCTGAAGGCGCCTTACCAGAAATCATTTCGTAAAGCAAGAACATTACGTGACCACCATCTAATGCTGGGATTGGTAGTAAGTTCATAAACGCCAAAATCATTGAAATAAAGCCTGTAGTAAACCAGAAGGCATTCCAGTCCCAAGTTTTAGGGAACATCTCTACGATACCAATTGGACCACTCAAGCTTCTTGCTGAAAGACCACCAGTAAACATTTTACCCATTGCCCTAGCATTCAAAATCACCATACCAAAAGCATCACCAGTTCCCTTTGTAACAGCTTCACCAAACGTATATTCTCTAATTTTAGTCTCAAGCAATGAACCTATTAATATACCAATTGTGGTATCTGCGTTTACAGGTACGTTAAACTCTAATAACTCACCTTCACGATCAATCTTGACAACTACAGACTCTCCAGCATAACTACTCAATACTGGTTTCATCTGATCCCAATATTCAATTTGTGTATCTTCTATATAGGTGATTTTATCACCCATTTGAATCCCTGCATTCTTCGCATTTGAATTCGCTTGATACTCCTTATCATCCAAGTAGGCCACTAAAAAAGGTAGCCTCGGATTAATATAATTGGCTCTGAACCCTTTATCACCAGACATAATATCAAGGGCATCACTTGGAACGTCTATTCTTAGTTTCTCACCATCCCTCAAAACCGTGTAGTAAGCATCAGATTCTAAGAAAACCGAAGGGTTGATTACTTCACTAAATCTTTCATATGATTCTCCATTGACATCGAGAATAATATCTCCTGTTTTGAAACCAAATTGCTCTCCATAGTCAAAGGCCTGTATTCCACTTTTTAATACAACCTCACTTGGAATATATTCATCACCAGTGTTATAAGTCAAAATGATCATTGCGGCCACACCTGCTATTACATTGACAATGACACCGCCCAACATAACGATCAGTCGTTGCCAAGCTGGCTTAGAACGAAACTCCCAAGGTTGAGGTGGTTTAGCCATTTGCTCCTTATCCATCGATTCATCGATCATTCCGGATATTTTCACAAAGCCCCCAAGAGGGATAGCCCCTAAACCGTATTCTGTTTCACCCCTTTTGAATGAAAATATGGTGGGAGGAAAACCAATGAAGAACTTCTCGACCTTCATACCAAACATTTTGGCCGTCACCATGTGACCGCCTTCGTGTATCCCTACTAAAATTGAAAGCGCCAGCAGTAGCTGGGCTATTTGAACAATGGTTTCCATTAATTTTTATATGCTTTTGCTAATTCTCTAGTTTCTGTGTCGGACAAGACATAGTCCTCATACGTTGGCGTTTTGATAAAGGATGCCTTTGCCATACAATTCTCAATAAGGTCAGACATTTCCAAAAAGCCTATTTCATCTTTTAAAAACTTGGCTACCGCAACTTCATTAGCGGCATTCAAGATACAAGGCATATTACCTCCTTGTTTCATTGACTCAAAGGCCAATCCAAGGTTTCTAAATGTTTCCATATCCGGCTGCTCAAATGTTAGCTGCGGGTAGTCTACAAAATTGAATCTTGGAAAATCAGATTTGATACGATCAGGATAACTCAACGCAAATTGAATCGGCAACTTCATATCAGGTAAGCCCATCTGAGCTTTGATACTACCGTCCTCAAACTGCACCATTGAGTGAATAATGGATTGTGGATGAACAATCACATCAATTTGATCCATTCTTAGGTTAAAAAGCCATTTGGCTTCGATCACCTCCAGTCCCTTATTCATAAGACTAGCTGAGTCGATCGTAATCTTGGCACCCATATCCCAATTCGGATGTTTGAGCGCCTGCTCTTTCTTTACCTGAAGTAATGCCTCTCGATCTTTACCTCTAAAAGGACCTCCTGATGCAGTAAGAATAATTTTTTCAATTGGGTTATGAAATTCGCCAACCAAACACTGAAAAATCGCTGAATGCTCTGAATCCACTGGATAAATATTCACAGCTTTCTCTTGTGCTAAGCTGGTCACCAACTCCCCCGCCACAACCATCGTTTCTTTATTGGCCAAGGCAATGTTCTTACCGCTTTCGATTGCCGAAATTGTCGGTTTTAAACCTGCATAGCCAACCAATGCCGTCAAAACAATATCGATATCCTCCATTTGAACAACAGAATTCAAGGCATTTGCACCCGCATACACTTTGATGTCCAACGCATCTAGTGCATCAAACACTTGATCATAAAGACTTTCATTTGTGATAACAACTGTGTTTGGCTTGAATTCCTTTGCCTGTTCAATAAGCAATTGGCTATTGTTCATCGCAGTCAGCACCTCAACTACAAATTTATCTTGGTTGGCCCTGATTACATCAAGGGCTTGTGTACCAATAGAACCAGTTGAGCCAAGAATGGCGATATGTTTTTTTTCTGACAAATGGATTTATTTTTGACTTTCTACTCAGCCTAGGGCATTGCACCTGAATTGGCTGATAGCGGTGCAAATTTAGACCTTTTTAAAAGGTCACCAAATGCTATTGTCGATGAGTATTATAGAATACCCTTAGCCAACAAAATGGCTTTTAACATGGTTTAGCTTTAATACTTCTCATTTAACTTTAATTAACAGCTTAGAACAACCCAATTAATCTGCGAAACGTAAGTTTGAATAAGAAAAACTGATAACTCATCGTGCTCTAAATTTCAGTTGAAACCAAGAGCACTTTTTTAAACAGCTTTTAAAAGAAATAAATATGAAGAGCAAGATTGCTATTGTCCTGATTGCCTTTACAAGTGGAATCGCAGGAGCTTTTACTTATCAAAAACTATCTGGTATAAACACTATCACTGAAGTGATACGTGAAGTACCGGCAAACTTTCAGCAAGCTAATTACGAGTCCAGAGAAAGATATGAGGAAGCCTCACCTGCTATCCCTGTTGACTTTCGACTAGCGGCTGAAAAGTCAGTAAGTAGCGTGGTTTACATCAAAAACATTCAAAGAAGCCGAAGAAGCATGAGCTTTATGGAGTACTTTAATGGTGGCAGAAGCAGCTCAAATAGTGGCGTAGCCATAGGTTCTGGATCTGGTGTAATTTATTCTAAGGATGGATATATTATCACCAATCACCACGTGATTGAAGGAGCAGATGCTATCGAAGTTCAGCATGAGAAGAGAACTTATCAAGCTAGATTGGTAGGAAGTGATCCAAGCACGGACATAGCTGTACTCAAAATTGAAGCGAATGACTTACCCGCCATTGATCTAGCCCCTAGTAAAGATGTTCGAGTCGGAGACTGGGTACTCGCAGTTGGTAACCCGTTCAATTTAACTTCAACGGTTACGGCCGGTATAGTCAGTGCGATTGGTAGCGACTCGAAAGCGATTCGCGAAAACTTCCCTATCAAATTATATATCCAAACAGATGCAGCCATCAACCCGGGCAACAGCGGTGGTGCTTTGGTGAATACCGATGGAGAGCTGATTGGCATCAACACATCTATTATTTCACGCACAGGTTCTTATGCAGGTTATGGCTTCGCAGTACCTTCAGATGTAGTTGAAAAAATTGTGGAAGACCTGAAGAAGTATAAGGTGGTTCAAAAGGCATACACCGGAGCCGAAGTCATAGAGATTGACGAAAAAGTCGCCAAGGAAGAAAAACTGAGCACCTTAGAAGGTGTCCTCATCCAGTCCATTCGTAGAAGCGGTGCTGCTGACAAAGCCGGATTAGCATCTGGTGATGTAATCAAAAAAATTGGGAGCAAATCTATCTCGAGCAAAGCGAGTTTTGAGGAAGTCATCAATTCAATGTCGCCTGGAGACGAGATAAGAATTCAATATGAACGAAGTAACCGACTGTATGAAGCCGATTTAACGCTTGAAAATATACTGGGAAATACGGATATCCTCAGTAGCGACAACTCTCTTAAAGAGGATGACATTTATTTCTCAGGCTACCTAGGGGCAGAGTTTAGAGCACTCACCGAATCCGAAAGAGAAAGCTTAAGACTCAATTATGGTGTGAAGGTGAGCAAGATTGACATGGAGAGTGGTTTCTTTAGAAAACTTGATGACATTGAGGAAGGAGACATTATTGTTGCGGTGAATGGGAAATACGCCAATAATCCAGCCGCACTGGCCAAGTACATTGAGCAATATTATGGAAAGATATACTTCCAAATTGTAGATAAAAGTGGAAGACAAAGAACCGAGACCTATCGGTTCAGCAGATAACAAAAAAGCCCGACTCATTCGAATCGGGCTTTTTTATGCCTTGAAGTGTTGGATACTATTGCTTATTGAATAATAACAAGCCGCCTCTACCAATTTGTCTTAATGAGAGTTTTTGGGCTGTGATTCCATTTATTTCATAACAGTACTCAGCATCAACCTTCCCTATCTTAGTCAATTTCAAATATTGTGTATTGCTATTCACTGGAACAGTCTCTCCGCATTGAGGTGATGTATTATTCATCGAGTAGGCATATGTATTCAGTAATTCACCATTGTAATATTTTTTACAATTACCACCACTGGTGAAGACCCACTTGCTCTTAGCGTCTTTTTCTGTTATCCAAGTCCCTTGAATCTTCTGATTCCAGCGGGAATGAGAAACTTCCTTCTATTGACCGCAAGCCTCTATAGACAAAACGAATAAAAAAGCGATTACAAAAAGCGTTTTCATGAAGATGACATTTAGATCATAACTCCACATTAATTAATCAAAATTATTATTACAAGAGTTGGAGCATAGATAATATACTTTCTCTTATCATTAGCCTTCAATTTGTCAAAGTAGATTTCCTAAAACCTCTAAAGGGAACCAGCCTCATTGTTAAAAGTGACATTGGTACTGACGTAATGATCAATACCAACAAAACATCCATTCTATAGCCCTCAAATAAAAAATCAGCTATTGAAAAGAATAAAAGGTAGTAGAAATAAGAAAGAAGCCACTTAATATACAATTGGAGTTTATCAAGTCTAGGGCTTAATAATGAGTACAATAAATAGTAAATGCAATAGACCCAACCAGAGATTACCAAAGTCAAGCCCAAGCTCGAAAAGTAACCAGTCGAAAGGTCAATCGATGATGAATAGTAAACCACTGGCTTTAGCGAGATGATATGAAAGTATTCGATCAAAAATTTGAAAGTAACATCTAATAGAATGATCACCCCAACTGTAGGTATCACTGCTAACAGCAACTTCCCCGTCTGTTTTTTCAATGATTTGTGCTATTTTTTTCGTAGAAAACTCTCAACATAATGTACTTGCCATTATAGAGATAGCTCTTATCTACCAAGAATACATTTTTTCCGGCTTTCGTAAGAATCTTTTCAATTTCTTCTGAGGGTGTGTTATTGAACCAATTCTGATCAAAAACTTCCCGGCTATAAAAATAGTCCATTGTAACATCAAAGTATTCAGAATCCCAATTATCACGGCTTACTTCCTTTGGGCTGAAATAAAAAACAAAAGGAAAAGTAGATCTTTTAGCCCATTTAAACCCATCGCAAGAAGCACAAAACCTAAATTGACGTATAGAATACATCCTACTCACGTCATTAGGATATCTTGATAGAGGCTTATAAAAATCCTTCTTTCCAAGGTCTACAACAGTATTATAATCTGGTTCGAATAAAATAAAGACACTATCACCCGCAACTTCTACCTGTGCAAAACAAACAGATTGGCTTATGATAGCCAATAGGAAGCAATTATGAACACTTCGCACTAAGGACTTCCAACTCTTCATATTGTCTCGTGTAAGCATCGTATTTGGATTTTAAATCATCACTTAATTTATCCCATTCTGTTGTCTTTTTTAGACCCACCCAAGACAGAGCTATATAAAAATCGTTCCAGTTCCATGGGAACGCATCACCGTTAAGTGGGTATACGATGGAATCTACAGCAATATAGTTCTTGTAGGAATCTGAAACCAAGTCACTACTCAATTCTCTCATAGATTCAACCATAGATGTTAAATAGTAGTCAGCCATGAATTCGTGCTGCCAACCCGCGGCACTGGTAGTTGGTGGAAACTCATTAATATATTCCCAAATGAGTTGAAAACGTTCCTTTTGCGGGTTTTGTGCTATATACGCTTCAAGAGCATCTTTTCCATTAGCTTCCACAATCATGGCATACAATTCAGCATGAACTGTTTCATGCAGTATAGTTCTTGCTATACCTAATTTAGACCTATTCAGACTCTGAGAATTCAAAGTAATAGTGACCTTTGCTTTAATAGTAGAGCCAGAAAGAGCCGTATTACCATTGGCCTGAACGTCTCTTGTCGGGTCGTTGAGATTTTGTATGTCGAGACACAATTCAGCAATAGGCCTTTCACCTAAGAATGATCCTAAGTTGTTAAAAGCTACATTGTTTTGTTTCATAATCTCCCATATACCTTGGACACAATCATTACCGATAAAACTCTCTGATTCACAAATGTCTTGCTCCCAATCATCAGCTCCTGGAGGCAAAAGAATAGGCACCTCACCATCACCAGTATCACAATTGCTTCCGTCAGGTGATTCAGTATGAGAGTAATAACTGTATTCATAACAGTCCTCTTCCATAGTGTAATAAAAGTCCGAACTAGAATATTGGCCTTCAACATAAGTATCGTAAGGGTTTTTTACAAGATAGTAATCACAGCGCTGGACAGTAACGTAGGTACCCCCGTACCACCTGTACCAGGCCCCGACAAAGATCCAGGTCCACCACCTGAACTACCATCACTCGAATCAAAAATGGTTTGAGTGGGACAATCTGGGTCACTACTCACCATTCTTACGTTGTTAGGCCCCAGATTAACATCATAATCTCCACCAGATAAATTGCTTGAACTCAAAGGGATCTTAGTTACAAGGCCCACAAAATTCTCCAGCGAGCCCGTGAATAAATAGGTTGTAGCAAAAGCGGAATCCAACTCATATTTCATTAAAAAAGGTTTATAAGGGCTCCCATCTGGAGTAAACTTGATCACCAAATTATAAAATATCGTAGGATCTTGTTCTGACGGGCTCACATTAAAGGTATACGTCTGCCCACCAACCGAATCTATTGATTGCAAAATCTTATCCCAATCAATCTCGAATTCACTTTGAACATCAGAGCTATTCATGGCGAGCCGTTGTGTACCGTTGCTTAGGCCAAGTTTACCTAATAAAGTACTTGTCACCTTAGGTATATCTTCTGCTTTGACTACTCTTCTTTTGGTTTCGTTAACAATTGGAACGGTTTCGATATCAGGCTGACAATTTGCCAACAGAAGGACTGAGAACAGAATAAAAATGTAGGATTTGGTTTGCCTCATCGTAATAGTGTGTGATTCAAAAGCAATTAAACAATTAATTTATTATATCAGAACTATTATATATTACATTTTATAATAGTATTTCACTTTTACTATAATAATATTTTTTTATACCACAATAATTTAGCCCTCATCAATAATACTATTGAATTCCTTTCTATAGGTGGAAGGACTCTTTCCAGTAAACTCTTTGAAAGACTTATTAAAGTGAGAGAAGTTATTAAACCCACTTTCAAAGCTTACTTCTGTAATAGACATGGACGTCTCTGCTAATATTTTGGAGGCGTGTACTACACGGAACTCGTTGACAAACTTGGTAAAGGTCTTTCTAGATATCTTCTTGAAGTAGCGACAGAAAGCGGGTACCGTCATACTTACCTTATCAGCAATCTCGTCTAGCGAAATGTGTTCTTTAAAGTTCGATCGGATATGATTGTAGACTAAGTTCATCCGATCATTCTCTTTAGAGTTTACCGCCACAGCTACGCCATCTGCATTTAATACCGTGTACTCTTGAGACTCTGCTAACTCCTTTAGAATAGATAAAAGTCCAATAAGGCGGCCGTATTGATCGGCCCAAGTTAATGCTTCAATTTTCTTCCCTACACTTTCTTTGATGGCACCATTAAAGGCAAGGCCTTTTTTAGACAGTTCAAGGAGTCTTTTCACAAGACCCATTTCAGGAATATCAAAAAAGTTGGTTCCTAGAAAATCCTGTTTGAATTGAATTACTGTCTCTGATTTATTACCACTATGGCGGTCTGTAAAACCATAATGAGGTAGGTTAGCACCCATCAAAATTAATTCACCATCATTAAAATAAGACATATGCTTACCGATATGGCGCTTTCCACTACCCCCATTCACATAGACTAGCTCGAGTTCAGGATGAAAATGCCAATTGGCTAGTTCATTCTCACAAGAATT
>Ga0115559_1000975_pt1 | contig 19136 bp, 23 predicted proteins | sample COGITO_mtgs_1105_3_FD_87281 | JGI IMG/M metagenome (GOLD analysis project Ga0115559, IMG submission 87281) | Pelagic marine microbial communities from North Sea - COGITO_mtgs_110506 | ecosystem: Environmental > Aquatic > Marine > Epipelagic | place: Germany:Helgoland, sampling site Kabeltonne... | reverse complement strand
TGGAGGAATAGGAAACGGAAGAGGTATGTTGGCTGCTATGGTTTTAGGAGCAGATGGAGTGCAAATTGGGAGTCGGTTTGCAGCAACTATAGAATCTTCTGCGCATGAGAACTTCAAGCAAACTATTATTGATGTGAAGGACGGAGATACACATCTAACTTTAAAAGAATTAGCGCCAGTTCGTTTAGTGAAAAATAATTTTTACCAACAAGTACAAGAATTGTATCAACAGAACCCAACTGTAGATCAGATCAAAGAGCTATTAGGTAGAGCAAGAGCTAAGAAGGGGATGTTTGAAGGTGATTTGGATAATGGAGAGCTTGAAATAGGACAGATTGCTGGAATCATCCATGAAATTAAACCAGCGAAACAAGTATTGGAAGAAATCATGGAAGAATTTCAAGCAGTAAAAAATAATTTGTAGTGGACGGAAAAAATAGAAAAGATATTCAAATTGGAATTGAAGTTGCTGTTGTGCAAAAGCACCATCAGAGAACAGGAGAGCTAACAAAAGGACAAGTTAAAAGGATTTTAACCAATTCATCCAATCATCATATGGAATTAAAGTCCAATTAACCTCAGGGATTGTAGGCAGGGTAAAACAAGTTCTTTGAAGCATAAGCGTTAAGAATCATCTGTTTATCAAAAAAAAGAGAGATAGAAATTAATTTTCTAAGCTATTTTTAAGATAAATAAAAGAAAATCAATATTTTATCAAATGTTAATAAAATAAAATGTAACTTTGCGCCTCAATAAACAAAGTTGTTTGTAATTAAATAAACAACACCATTAAAACACTATTATGAGTAAAGGTATCGTAAAATTTTTCAACGAATCTAAAGGATTTGGATTCATTACTGAAGAAGGAAACAACAAAGAACATTTCGTCCATGTAACTGGATTAATCGATGAAGTTCGTGAAAACGACGAAGTTGAATTCGAATTAAAAGAAGGAAAAAAAGGATTAAACGCAGTAAACGTAAGAGTAATCTAATATATACTACTAGTTAATTTTTAAAGGTAAAGCCTGTCCAATTTGGATAGGCTTTCTTTATTTTACAGGAATTTGAATCTTATATAGTTTTTTACTTTTATTATTCAATTTGTTTTCACGCAGCCAAGGATTGTATAATTTCAATTCTTTATAATTGGTTCCATATTTTTTAGCGAAAGAAGCAATATTGCTAATTACAGTATCTACTTTAACAGTATAAGATTTTGGTAGCGTATATAAATCTTCATTCTCAAATTCAAATCCATATTGTTTCGGGTTTGATAGAATTTCTTTCAAAGCAACAATTCTAAACACATAACGAGAAGTTTCAGAGTTTAGGAGCAAGTCATAATAATCATTCACTTGCTGGGTTTTTAAGCTTCTTGCTATTCTAGCATTTCCGGCATTATAAGCAGCAGTTGCAAGTGCCCAAGTACCAAATCGTTCTTTTGATTTTTTTAAATATTCAGCAGCCACTTTCGTTGCTAACTCTAAATTATAGCGTTCATCAACATTTCTATTTACTTCCAGACCGTATTCTCTAGCAGATGATTTTAAAAAATGCCAAAAACCAGCAGCACCAGCAGGAGAGGAGTTGTTTTGTAATCCGCTTTCTGCCACAGCTAAGTATTTAAAATCGTCAGGAATTCCGTATTTTTTTAGAAGGGGTTCTATTATTGGAAAATATTTGTGTGCTCTTTTAATTAAAAGCAACCCATTTGATTGCCAATACGTATTGACTAGTAATTCGCGATCCATTCGCTCTCTAATGTCAAATCGTTCTGTTGGAACTTTTTCTCCAGCAAATGTTAATCCTTCTGGAATTTTTAGCGCTTTGATATTATAAGTCTCCGCAGTATTCTTTTGAGGTCCAACATCTGAGATGTATACACCGTTTATAAAAGAAATTGATAGTATGGTAATTGATAAAACTGATAAAAAACGTAGTGGTTTTTGCATTGAATTCCCCTTTAATTTTAGTAAAGTTTAAAATTAGGAAATTGTGGAGCAGGATTCAAGTTAAATGATTGCCAATTATTTGAGAAATAGTTTTTGCTTTCATTAAAATCATAACATGCGTACCTTTTTCAACAGGAATATAATCTTTAATGTGTTTTGAAGGAAAAACATGATCATCTGTTCCTTGAATATGAATAATGTTTTCCGAAGGAGTTTCTTGTTGCCAATGCAAAACATGATGAATCGCCCACTTCATATATTCTGAATTTCTAACAGAAAGATACATTTTATAGAGTTCAGCTCTTCGCTTTAAGAAATCACCCAAGAAATACTTGGTATATGTATCTAAATTTTCTACAATCTTAGCAGGGAATAACTTATATGCTTTTGTAGCTTGAATTAACTTTAATCGATTAGGAAACTCGTGATGAGATTTAATACTGGAAATAATAATGATTTTATCAACTGCAATGATCTTGTTTATTTCCTGAACTAATATTCCGCCAAAAGAAATACCTAATAAAACAGGATTTACATGTTTAATGTCTTCACACATCCGTTTTGCGTAGCCTTCAATAGACTCTTCAAAAGACAAAGGAATTTTCCATTCTAAAAAATGGAGTTTAAAGTGTTCCTTGGATAAAGATAAGTGCTCAAAAATCTTAGAACTAGCTCCTAAACCAGGCATGCAATAAATGTGTGTTTTAGGCATTACTCTAAATACTTTTTATCATATAAAATATCCTCTATAAAAACATAAATATCGGTTAAATTCTCTGGAGCATCTTTCCAAAGTCGTATCATCACATTTTTACTTTGATAAGTAATAACAGTTTCTGCGAAGTCTTTTGTACCACTATCTGCATATTTATTTTTCAATTCTGAAAAATTTGATGCAGTTAAAATTTTAGACAATTTCGCATACTGTTTGGAAGATAGTTTTAGGGTATGAATCCCAGTTATATTTGTGTATTCAAGACCATTATAAGTTAAAACACTATCTTTTGTAATGGTAACTTCAAAAACAGGACAATCGCCAGAGCAAGGATTTCTTTTTAATTTGATTAATGTATTGTCAATCTTTTCAATCTTCTTCTTTACAACAACTTCTTTTGGTGTTTCTTTTTTGAGTACCTCTTTTTTCTTTTTAACTGGAGTTTCACAACTCAATATTACAATAGAAAGGAATAATAGAAATACTTTTTTCATAATTGATGGTTTTTATATTGCTACGGGTTCTTTCACAAAATCGAAACGAACCAAACCATCTTCATCAATCTTTGTTAAAGTTACTTTGTGTAAAGTATTTACCAATTCAGGATTCCAAGGTGTTTTTACTTTGACATAGTTTTCTGTGAACCCATGAATATAACCTTCTTTGTTTTCACTTTCAAACAAAACAGTAGACGTATTTCCTAATTGACTTTCATAGTAGGCTCTGCGTTTCTTTACAGACAGTCCACGAAGCATTTTACTGCGCTTTGCACGAACGTTCTTAGGAATTACTCCATCTAGTAAAACAGCTTCTGTATTGGGTCTTTCTGAATAGGTGAAAACATGTAAATATGAAATATCTAAATCATTCAAATAATTATATGTTTCTAAGAAATGCTCATCTGTTTCACCAGGGAAACCAACAATTACATCCACACCAATACAGGCATTGGGCATTACTTCTTTAATTTTTGAAACTCTGTCTGTGTATACTTTACGTAAATATCGACGCTTCATCTTTCTCAACAAATCATCACTACCACTTTGCAACGGAATGTGAAAGTGAGGAACAAAGGTTTCAGAGGTTGAAACAAACTCAATGGTTTCATTCTTTAAAAGGTTGGGCTCAATCGATGAAATCCTCAATCGATGAATCCCTTCTACCTTATCCAATTCTTTTACCAATTCTAAAAAAGTATGCTCGTGTTTTTTGTTTCCAAATTCGCCTTTACCGTAATCACCAATATTAACGCCTGTTAGAACAATCTCTTTAATTCCTTTTTCAGAAATCTCTTTAGCATTTGTTAAGACGTTTTCTAAGGTGTCACTTCTAGAGATTCCTCTAGCCAATGGAATGGTACAGTAGGTACACTTATAATCACAACCATCTTGTACTTTTAAGAATGCGCGAGTTCGATCACCAATAGAGTATGACCCTACATAAAAGTCGGCATCAGAAATCTCACAAGAGTGAACCTCACCTTGTTCGTTTTTAGTTAAATCATTGATATAACTGGTCACGTTAAATTTTTCTGTAGCCCCCAAAACCAAATCAACACCATCTACAGCAGCCAATTCTTCAGGTTTTAGTTGAGCATAACAACCTACAGCAATTAAAAAAGCATCATCATTTTTCTTCAATGCATTTTTTACAATGGATTTAAATCGTTTATCTGCATTATCGGTTACAGAACATGTATTGATTACGTATACATCAGCCTTTTCATTAAAGTCAACACGATTAAATCCTTCACTGACAAAACTACGGGCAATAGTAGAAGTTTCAGAGAAGTTTAGTTTACATCCTAAAGTGTAAAATGCTACTTTTTTATCTGCATTCATTCTTGTACATTTAAAGGCGTACAAAGTTACGATAATTCTTAAAAGATAGATGAGTACTGAAGTCATTTTTGAAACGCAAAGATTGCTAGTTAGAAAACTTGTTATAAGTGATCTAAAACCTTTCCATGAAATGCAGAGCAATCCAAAAGTGATGCAGTATGCAGATGGGGAAGTAAAATCTCTAGAAGACCATGAAAGTGAATTGAGAGATCTAATTGAATTCTATAAGAAAGAAAGCAATGATTTCTGGATTTATGCAATCGAACGAAAATTAGATGATGAGTTTATAGGAACATTGGCTTTTGTAGAAGATGATCAAAAAGAAGATGAAATAGGGTTTCGATTTTTAGAGAAATACTGGGGATTTGGATATGGTTTTGAGATTTGTAAAGGATTGATTTTATACGGTAAATCAATTCAGCTTCCAAAGCTAATAGGATATGTTGTTGATGTAAATGTGGCTTCAGCAAAGATTCTTGAAAAATGTAATTTTAAAGCGATAGAAAAAGGAGTTGAACCTGTTTCTAAATTACCTGAAACTAAATATGAATTGATACTATGATTGTTAGTCATTTAGAACCTCCATATTATGCTGTTATTTTCACAACATTGTTGTCAGATAAGCTTTCAGAGTATATAGAAACTGCTGAGAGAATGGAAGAGCTAGCCAAAGAGCAAGAAGGGTATTTGGGGATAGAATCAGCAAGGAACGATGTTGGGATTACCGTTTCTTATTGGAAAGATGTAGATGCTATTCTAAGATGGAAAAATAATGTAGAGCACACAGAAGCTAGAAATAAAGGAAGATACCAATGGTACAAGCAATATCAATTAAGAATTTGTAAAGTAGAAAGAGAATATGGGTTTGAGAAATAGAGAAAAGAATTCAGAGACAAGAGACAAGAGACAAGATAGTGTAATATCAGTTCAAGTATTAAGATTCTTTTTTCAATGCCTTATTTTTTCTTTTCTTTTCACTTCATGTAGTGAAAGAGCTTCAAAATATGATGATTCACAGGTTTTTAGATATAATCAGCATGCAAACCTTACAACGTTAGATCCCGCTTTTGCTAAAGATTTAAGAACCATATGGGCTACAGCTCAATTATTTAGTGGCTTGGTTCAGTTGGATGATAGTTTACATGTTCAGCCAGATATTGCTAAAAATTGGAAAATTTCTGAGGATGGAAAAACCTACGAATTTACATTACGAGACGATGTGAAATTTCATAAACATATTTTATTTGGAAAAGACTCTACTCGAAATGTTGTAGCGAAAGATTTTGAATATTCTTTTAAGAGATTGATAGATCCCAAAGTAGCTTCTCCAGGCAAATGGGTATTGAGTTATGTTGATAGATTTAAAGCACAAAACGATTCTACTTTTGTCATTCATTTGAAGAATTCGTTCCCGCCTTTTTTAAGCATTTTAAGCATGCAATATTGTGCTGTTGTCCCTAAAGAAGCCATTAAATACTTTGGAAATGAATTTAGAGCAAATCCTATTGGAACTGGGCCTTTTCAATTTAAACTTTGGGAAGAAAATATAAAGCTAGTATTTAGAAAGAACTCATTGTATTATGAAAAGGATGATGAAGGAAACCAATTGCCATATTTAGAAGCTATTTCAACAACTTTTTTACCTGATAAACAAAGTGAATTTTTACAGTTCATTCAAGGGAATTCAGATTTTTTAAATAGTATAGATGCTTCTTATAAGGATAATATCCTTACTTCTAAAGGGACACTACAAGAGAAATATTCTAATAATATCAACATGATAAAAGGACCGTATTTGAATACTGAATATTTAGGAATATATCTAGATGCTAATGAGAAAGAAACAAGCTCTGTAAAAATACGAAAGGCAATGAATTATGGATTTGACAGGGTAAAGATGATTCAATATTTAAGAAATGGAATTGGTACACCAGCAGTCAATGGATTTATACCCAAAGGGTTGCCATCTTTTAACAATATGAAAGGATATACCTACCAACCTAAAAAGGCAAAAAAACTAATTTACGAATACATTTCAGAAACTGGAAATAAAAATCCATCGATCACTATTTCAACAAATAGCCAATATCAGGATATGTGTGAGTTTATCCAGAGAGAGATGCAAAAAATTGGTTTAGAGGTTGCAGTGGACGTCATGCCGCCATCAACTTTACGGGAACAAAAAGTAAATGGAAAGCTTTCTATTTTTAGAGGAAGTTGGGTTGCTGATTATCCTGATGCTGAAAATTACTTATTTATTTTTCATAGTAAAAGGTTTTCACCGAATGGACCCAACTATGTACATTATAAGAACGATACATTTGATGCTTTGTTAGAACAAGCGATCAAGACAACCGATGTAAAAGAGCGTCATCTTTTATATCAAAAAATGGATAGTTTAATCATGTCATCGGCTCCTGTAATTCCCTTGTATTACGACGAAGTAGTCCGATTTACCCATAAAAACGTTAGCGGTTTAGGAATGAACCCAATTAATCACCTGAGCTTAAAAAGAGTCAAAAAGACAAAATAAGTTTTACTGAGAAGAACCTTTAAGTTTTATTCTTGCTAAAATTGGAAAGTGGTCTGAATACGCAACATCAAAAGTTTTAAAATGATTGATCTCAAAATCGGTGTCAGGTAATATAAAGTCAATTCTTAGTGGATACCAGTAATTAAATGTTTTTCCTAAGCCTTTTCCAGCTACTTTAAAAGCATCTTGTTTACCTTTTGATATCTGACGATAGACCCAAGAAAAAGCGGTGTTGTTAAAGTCGCCACAAACAATCTTTTTCCCTTTCCATTGTTTTTGGTGCTCTAAAAACTGCTGAGTTTGAATAGCTTGTTCTTTAAAAGCGATTTTCATTCTGCCTATGAGTTTATCCGAGTTTTTCTCTCCAAAGTTTTCTTTCTCTGGATTGATTTTCAAGGATTCTAAATGAATATTATATACTCTGATTGTATCATTTTCTTTGAGTATGTCTGCAAAGATAATATTGTTTGCACTGTGCTTTAAATCTAAAGAACCAGAATTAATAATTGGAAATTTTGAATAGATAGCTTGTCCAAACTTATTCGTTTTTGATTTTGTTTTGATATATTGATATGGATAAGAAATCTGTAAGTTTTCAGATTCATAAAATTCTTGAATGGTTAAAATGTCTGGAGATTTTTCATTAATAAAACCATACGTTTTTTGAGTGATTGAATCATCTGAATTCCATCCATAATGATTGAACATTCGCACGTTATAGCTCATTATTTTAATATCATCATTCAAAAGAACATTCTTTTCCGAGAATTTGTAAATAGTACTGATATATCCGAAACCTAAAATGATAACAAGAGAAGAGAGAATAAATTGTTTTTTCATTCTAATGATCCAATAGATTGCAAAAAAAACATTCGCTGAGAATAGAACGGGAACAAACAAGCTTAAAACAGCAATTCCTGGACTAGATACTGGCGAAATAAAAGGTAGCAAGTAAAAAAGTAAAAGGGCAACCGCTAGTATAGAATTAACTAAAAAGAGAAATTTATTTGTAATGGATTTCTTTTTCATACAGCGTACTATTTACCTTGTTTAAAAAGAAACTCTTTTTCTTCTTTGGTAAGCGTGTCATACCCAGATTTACTGATCTTGTCTAAGATACCATCAATTTTTTGTTGGTTGTCTGGTTTAACGTGTTTAGGTGCTGGTGCTGTTTTTTTCTTTGATTTATGAACTGTCTTCAAAGGTTTTCTTTTCGTTTTGAACAATCCTGTAAACCAGCTAAAAATATTTAATTCTTTATTGCTTGCTTGTGATACATATAAGAAACCAAACATGGCTCCTCCTAAATGTGCAAAATGACCACCGCCATTATTTCCTGCCAATTGCATAATATCTAATAAAATAAATATAGCAGCCAAATGCCAGATTTTTACATGACCTATAAAACGAAACTGTAGTTGGTAATTTGGAATGTAAGTAGCAACACCAACAACAATGGCTGAGATACCAGCTGAAGCACCTACTAAAGGATAAATTCTCCCTTCAAATACTGGGAAATAATTTTGACTAAATAAAAACAATACACCTCCAAAAAGAGTTCCTAATACATAGAAGCTTAATAGCTGTTTAGCTGTAAAATAGTCTAAGAATAATTTACCAAAATAGAAGAGAACAATACAATTAAATAAAATATGTAAGAAGTCGGCGTGCAAAAAACCGTAAGAAATAATGGTCCAAGGCCTTGTAATAAAAACGTCAAAAGAAGATGACAACGAAAACCAATCGTAGATAAAATTCCCTTGACCTTTAAATAGGCCAGAGAAAGAACCAATGATTAGTGTGAGTATAAACATACCAATATTGATGTAGATCAGTTGCTCAACAATAGATCCTTTTTTAAAATGAGCTTGTATGTCTTTTAAAAAACTCATTAACGGTGTCCTTTAAATTGATTTCTCTTCCAATAGTAAGCGATAATAAAACCTATAATTGCGCCACCAATATGTGCAAAGTGTGCTACATTTCCAATAGAATACTTGGTAACCCCAAAGAATAAATCTCCTAATAATATAAAAGGAATAAAATATTTTGCAGCAATAGGTACTGGGAAGAAAATTAAAGCCAATTTTGCATCTTTAAAATACATCCCAAAAGCAACCAATACTCCATAGATTGCACCAGAAGCACCAACAGCAGGAGTGTAATAGAGGCTGTAAAATTCTTGCATTGTTTCTAATGGAACATCTATGCTATTCTGATCATATTTACCAGCTGTAAGTATACTCTGTATTTCGTTAGATGATACACCAACATTTATTAATTGATCATAAATAGAATTAAATTGATAGTAGTTGACTAGAGTGTAGATTAGTGCAGCTCCAATTCCGGCTGAGAAATAAAAGAAAATAAATTTCTTTTTTCCCCACATTTGCTCCAAAGGAGTTCCAAAAGCCCACAAGGCATACATATTGAATAAAATATGAGGAAAACTACCATGCATAAACATGTGTGTCACATATTGCCAAAATCCAAAATTTTCATTTTCAGGAAAATGGAGCGCTAAAATATTTGTGACATCAATTTTTAAAAGTTGCGGAGCAACAAATAAAATCACATTGATAATGATAAGGTGCTTAATAGTATCTGTGAGTCTATTCATATCTTAACTTGTAAATAATTGATCTACCTCGTTTAATGTAAGTGTTTTAAAAATTACTTTTCCTGACGGAGAGATGCTTGGTTCTTTACAAGAAAACAAGTTATTTACTAGGTTTTCTTGCTCTTTTTGTGATAAATAAGCACCAGTTTTAATTGCTAATGATTTTGCAAAAGACTTCGCCATCTGATCAAATGGATTGAATTCTGCATCTGGCACATCTAGATTAACATTCTCTAACAATTCTTCTAACACAGTAGTAATCTTACTTTCTGATATAGACGTTGGAGTACCCTTAATCGTTACAGATTCTTTGGTAAACTCATCAAATACAAAACCAGCACTTTCTAAATCTGATTTTAACGTGTAAATGGTTTCAATCTCTGCAGAAGAAAATGAAATGGTAATAGGAAATAGCAACTGTTGACTGTGAGCTTCTTTTACTGTAATGCTTTCTAAAAACTCTTCATATAAGACACGTTGATGTGCCAATGACTGATGAATTAAAACAACACCAGACTTAATAGAGCTTATCAAATATTTCTTTTGAATTTGAAAAGTCTTACTCGTTTGATGCTCAGTTTCATCTTTAAAAAACGTTTCCTGTTGTTCAACCGCTTCAGTGGTTACATACAGACTTTCCCAACTTGAATTATCTCTTTTTTGAGAAAAACTTGTAGTTTTTTGAGTTTCAGATTTAAAAGGATTGAATGTTGGATCTATTGTAATTTTTGGAGTAGAGGCTACAGACGCTTTTTTACTAAAATTATAAGGAGTATCTAATGTGGAATCTCTATTAAAATCTAACACAGGTGCAATACTATACTGACCTAAGCTATGTTTTATCGTTGCCCTTAAGATAGCATATAAGGCTTTTTCATCATCAAACTTTATTTCAGTTTTTGTAGGATGAATGTTGATGTCAATACTTTTTGTAGGAACAGTCAAATACAAGAAATAGGATGGATGTGAACCATGTTCTAACAAGCCATCGAAAGCAGCTACTACAGCATGATGCAAATACGGACTCTTGACAAATCGATTGTTTACAAAGAAGAATTGCTCTCCTCGTTTCTTTTTTGAAAATTCTGGCTTGGCAGTAAACCCTTCAATAGAAATCATTTCTGTTTCTTCATCAATTGGAACTAATTTTTCATTCATTTTAGATCCAAAAATAGAAACGATTCTCTTTCTTAAATTACTACTGTTTAAATGATAAACCTCATTGCCATTATGATGTAAACTAAAAGAAATCTCTGGATGAGCTAAAGAAATACGTTGAAATTCATCAATAATATGTCGGGTTTCTACAGTATCGGATTTTAGAAAATTTCTTCTAGCTGGAATGTTATAAAACAAGTTCTTTACAGAAATACTTGTTCCAGTTGGAGAAGAAGTCATTTCTTGATAGGTGACTTTGCTTCCTTCTATTTTAAGATGAGTTCCTAGCTCAATCTCTTCTGGTTTTGTTTTCATTTCTACATGAGCAATCGCAGCAATAGAAGCCAATGCTTCACCACGAAATCCTTTTGTATGTAGTTTGAATAAATCTTCAGCAGATTTTATTTTAGATGTAGCATGTCGTTCAAAAGACAAACGAGCATCTGTAACGCTCATTCCTTTGCCATTATCAATGACTTGAATTAAAGTTTTACCAGCGTCTTTTATGATAAGTTTTATAGAGTTTGCGCCAGCATCAATAGAGTTTTCTAACAATTCTTTTACCACAGAAGCTGGACGTTGTACCACTTCACCTGCAGCAATTTGATTTGCCACATGATCTGGCAGAAGCTGAATGATGTCTGACATTATTTACCGCGAAATATGGATAGATCGAAATCTATAATGAATAAAAATGTAAGTACTAATACGAGGATAATGGAAATGATTATTTTACTAGAATTTCCGCCTTGTTTTTCAAGATCATAAACTTCATCATTATATTCTATAGAAGTATTATTCCCTTTTAAATCCTCGACAGCACTTAAGATCTTTCCTTTTAAATTTTTGTTTTTCCCAGTAGTGCTTCTAAATTCATCAAACTTGTGTTTCATCTCATAAGGATTTCCATCACCCTTATAATAACGTGGCTTGTATTCGAATTTTTTATTTTTTCTTTTGAAGATTCCCATTCTATATTTCTAATAAGATCTGTTTTAAACACTACAAAGATCAGACCAATGATGGTAGCATGTCAAAGTTACTTAATAATAAAGAAGTGGTCAAGAATTGTTGGTAAGTTCTGCTGTTAAATGTGTCTTAAAGCTGCCATTTTTATCGCTGCTACTGCACATTCAACTCCTTTGTTTCCAAGTTTACCACCAGATCGGTCAATTGACTGTTGGCGATTGTTATCTGTGAGGACACAAAAAATAACAGGAACGTCGTATTTGATATTCAAATCAACAATGCCTTGAGTAACACCTTCACAAACAAAATCGAAGTGTTTTGTTTCTCCTTGAATAACATTTCCAATAGCAATAATTGCATCTACTTGTTGAGATTCAATCATTTTTCTGCAACCATAAACCAATTCAAAACTCCCAGGAACGTCCCAAGAGACTATGCTCTCTTGCTTTGCACCACAATCAAGCAAAGTGTCGATTGCACCTTGGTGCATGCTCTTTGTTATCTCTGGATTCCATTCAGAAACAACAATCCCAAACCGAAATTGACTCGCGTTTGGGATTGTAGCTTTATCGTAATGTGATAAATTGGTTGTTGCCATTATTGTTGCGCATATTTTGCACTACTGATATATTTATCAATATCCTTTCCAATTTGAGTGGTAGGATAGGTGTCTTTTATTTTTTGGAAATATCCTTCAGCTTTAGAAAACTGACCTAAATCCATTGCTGTTTTTCCTGCTTTAAATAAGAAAAGCGGAGTTGTATACTCGTTATCTTTTTCGTTAGCAGCTTTAACATAGTAATTTAAAGACTCTTCAGGCTGGTTAAGATCTGCAAACGCATCTCCAATTGCACCTAATGCAGTAGGTCCTAAAAGTTCATCATCAGAACTAAATTTATCTAGGTATTCAATTGCTTTATCGTACTGTTTCATCTTTAAATAAGAAACTCCAGCATAATAGTTGGCTATATTTCCTGCCTTTGTACCACTAAAAGTAGTAGCAATATCTAAAAAACCATATTTACCATCAGCTCCATCAAGACCAAGATTCAAAAGAGAATCTATATCAGTTCCGCTGGCGGTAGTAGACTCATTGAAATATTTTCTTGGGAACGCTAATTCGTCAGAAGCCTCTTTTTCATTAGGCTCAACGATGTATTTATTATAACCTAAGTATCCTAAAATAAGCGCAATAATAACAATTAGCCCGTAAAAAAGGGGTTTGTTGTTCTTCTCTATCCATCGCTCTGACTTAGAAGCAGTTTCATCAAGTGTGTTAAACACCTCAGCTGTTGCACTCTGCATTTCTGCCGCTTCCTTCTCTTTTCTACTTGCAGGTTTTGAGCCTCTCTTCTTATATGTTGCCATATTTCTTTTAAAAATTAGTGCCGCAAAAATAGTTTTTTTAATTGGATTTTAAAAGCTTGTAATTAGTAAATTTTCAATAATTTGCAGCTTCTTCTTAGAAAGAATATAGATATGTATTTAGAGAAATTATCTTTATTGAATTTTAAAAATTTTGATTCTAAGACATTTGATTTTGAAGAAAAAATCAACTGTTTTGTAGGAAAGAATGGTGTGGGTAAGACAAATGTGTTAGACGCCATCTATTATTTGTCATTTGCAAAGAGCTATTTTAATCCTGTAGCGGTTCATAATATAAAGCACGATGAGAGCTTTTTTGTTATTGAAGGGGACTATAATATTGAAGATAGAAGTGAGAAAATGATTTGTAGCCTTAAAAGAGGACAAAAGAAAATGTTGAAAAGAAATGGCAAGGCTTATGAGAAGTTTTCTGATCATGTAGGGCAAATTCCTTTGGTTATTATTTCTCCATCCGATAGAGATTTGGTTGTAGAAGGAAGCGAAACACGAAGAAGGTTTATTGATGGAGTAATTTCTCAGCAAGACAAACAATACTTAAAAGATTTAATTGCTTACAACAAAACACTCTCTCAACGTAATGCTTTATTAAAATACTTTGCTGCCAATAGAACATTTGACGCTACAAATTTGGAGGTGTATGATGAGCAATTAATTTCTTACGGGACAAATATTTATGAGAAAAGAAAAGAGTTTTTAGAGAAGTTTATCCCTATTTTTAATAAAAAGTATCAAATCATTTCTGATGATAAGGAGCAGGTAAACTTAGTGTATAAGAGTCAGCTTCATATCTCATCAAATAAAGAATTACTAAAGAACAGTCTAGAGAAAGATAAGATTCTTCAATATACCACAGTTGGAATTCATAAAGATGATTTGAGTTTTGAAATAGGAGAGTATCCTATCAAAAAATTTGGGTCTCAAGGACAGCAAAAAACATATTTAATAGCTTTGAAACTAGCTCAATTTGAGTTTATTAAGCAACAATCTAATATGATTCCAATCTTGTTGTTAGATGATATTTTTGATAAGTTAGATGAATCTAGAGTTTTGCATATTATTGATTTGGTTAATAATGATGAGTTTGGACAGATATTTATCACAGATACACATTCTGAGAGGACAGAGAATGTTGTAAAACAAAGCAATAAGCCCTATCAAATTTTTAAACTATAGCTATGGCTAAGCGAGAAAACGAATCCAATCCAATAAAAGATTTGATGAAATCTTTTATCAAAGAGAACAATTTGACCAAAGGAATGCAAAAAATGCAGATAGAGGAAGTTTGGGCAAAATTGATGGGTCAAGGAGTTGTTTCCTATACTGAACAAGTACAGTTGCAAAACAAAACATTAATTATTCGATTGAGCTCTTCGGTTTTAAGAGAAGAATTGAGTTATGGGAAAGAGAAAATTATTAAAATGATCAATGAAGAAATGGGTGAAGAATTGGTTTCTAAATTGATGTTGGTGTAGTTTTGTTAGTTGTTAGTTGTCTTTGCGAGTGAAACGAAGCAATCTCTTTACTTAATTTAACAGATTACTTCAGTTTTTTGAAAGACTTTATAAAGACAGTTTTGTAAATATATTTTCTAACTTTTAGTACTCATAATCTAAAAATAAAAAAACTCGTTACGAAAGTGACGAGTTTTTAAATATATTTAAAGAAAGAATTCTTACTAAAACATCTCTCTACCAGAGAAATGAAAGTTTCCTTCAATTTCAGCATTTTCATCACTATCAGAACCGTGTACTGCATTTTCTCCCATAGAAGTTGCATACAATTGTCTAATAGTTCCTTCTGCAGCATCAGCGGGATTTGTTGCTCCAATTAAAGTTCTAAAATCTTCAACAGCATTTTCTTTTTCTAAGACAGCTGCAATAATAGGACCTCTAGTCATAAACTCTACCAACTCTCCAAAGAAAGGACGCTCGTTATGAACTGCATAAAAAGTTTCAGCATCATTTTTAGTCATTTGTGTTTTTTTCAATGCCACAATTCTAAATCCAGCTGCATTGATCTTTTCTAAGATTGCTCCTGTATGTCCGTTTTCTACACCATCTGGCTTAATCATGGTGAATGTTCTATTTGTTGCCATTTTTTGTTTTTTAATGTGTTTTAAAATCGCGGCAAAAGTACATAATTTTTTAATTAAATTGTATCTTCGCCACTTATGATTTTGAAACAGTTTAAGGAATTACAAACTTTTCTTAGGACACCTAGAAACATAGTTATTATAGGGCATAGGAATCCAGATGGAGATGCTATAGGTTCTACATTAGGTTTGTGTCATTATTTGAAAAAGAAAGGGCATGCACCTTCAGTTGTTGTCCCTAATGAATATCCTAACTTTTTACACTGGTTACCAGGATCAGATACAACGTATCGATTTGATTGGCAAAATTCACAATCACAAAGAGCAATTAAGAAATCGGAGATTATTTTCTTATTAGATTTTAATGCGTTGCATAGGGTTGGAACTGATATGCAAAAGACCTTAGAAAGCTATGAAAACGATTTTGCATTAATAGATCATCATCAACAACCAGATGATTTTACCTATATGTATTCTGATATTGAAATGTGCTCTACAAGTCAAATGGTTTATCATTTTATGGATATGATGGGAGATGTAGATTTAGTAGATAAAGACATTGCAACCTGTTTGTATACGGGTATTATGACAGATACAGGATCATTCCGTTTTCGTTCTACAACAAGTACCACTCATAAGGTTATTGCAGATTTAATAGATAAAGGAGCGGAAAATGACCGAATTCATAACAATGTATACGATTCAAATTCATACGGAAGATTGCAATTGTTGGGTCAAGCACTAAGAAATCTAAGAGTATTGTCAGATTTAAAATCGGCTTACATAACAATTTCAGCCAAAGAGAAAATAGATAACAATTTTAAGAAAGGAGATACGGAAGGAGTAGTTAATTATGCTTTATCTGTTTCAGGCATAACAGTTGCTGCTATCTTCATAGAAGATAAAGAGCAAGGGATTATAAAAATATCATTTCGATCTAAAGGCTCTTTTTCTGTAAATCAGTTTGCAAGAAATCACTTTGATGGCGGTGGACATGATAATGCAGCAGGAGGTAAATCATTTCTTTCAATGGAAGAAACAGTTGAGAAATTTGTAAGTCTATTATCAAGTTATAAAGAAGAGATACAAAAATCATATGAGGTTTAAGCATCTTGTTTTATTGCTATTATTAATCCTAGTTTCTTGTGAAGAGCAAGAAGCGAGAAGACCAATTACGTCAAGTAAATCGTATACATTGGCTTCTACTTCAAAACAATTAAAACAGATTAATAAAGTTGAAGAAGCTAAAGTCCTACAGTATATAAAAAACGACAGTATTTCTAAGTATCAATCGTCTGCCACTGGATATTGGTATCAATACATTCAAAAAGTAGAAGAAAATACAACCAATCCTAAAATGGATGATATTGTTGAAATTTCCTATGAAATATTGGATTTGAATAACAATATAATTTATTCGAAAGAAGCATTAGGAATTAAAGAATACAAAATAGATAAGGAAGATTTTATTCCTGCACTGCAACAAGGAATTAAAACGATGAAGAAAGGAGAAACAATTAAATTTGTAATTCCTTCTTATAATGCGTTTGGATTGGTAGGAGATGGAAATAAAATTGGAGTTAATCAATCAATTATAAGTTTAGTAACATTAATTAATATAAAAGAAAGTATAGAATGAGTATTGAAAAGATTTTAGGCTATATTGCAATTTCTGGAGTAATGATTTCATGTAATGGGCCTAATGATGTAAAATCATTAAATAATGAATTAGACTCTGTTAGTTATGCAGTAGGTATGAGTTTTGGGAGCCAATTAAAGGTAAACTTTGATGAGGTGAACTATAAAATTCTTGAGCAAGGTATACGTGATTATTTAGATTCTACTAATTTATTAATAGAAGATAAACAGATGCAGAATGTGATTAGAGCTTATTTTGATAAAAAACAAGCAGAAAAAATTAAGAAAAGAGAGGAAGAGAATGAAATTAAATTTGCTGACAACAGAAAAGCAGGTGAAGATTTTTTAGAGGCGAACAAATCTAAAAAAGGTATTGTAACAACAAAGAGTGGGTTACAATATATGATCCTCAAAAAAGGAAAAGGAACCACTCCAAAACCAACAGATAGAATAAAAATACATTATCATGGTACTACAATAGATGGTAAAGTTTTTGATAGCACAGTTGAAAGAAAACAGCCTTACATATCAGCAGCAAATCAATTCGTGCCAGGTTTTAATGAAGCTTTATCATTAATGAAAGTAGGTGCTAAGTATAAAGTTTTTATTCCACAAGAAATAGCTTACGGGCCCCAACGAAGAGGTGCGCTTATTGAGCCATTTTCTGCATTAATTTTTGAAATTGAATTACTAGAAATCTTAAAATAAAAAATGAAAAAAATAATTATTCTTTCCTTTTCACTTGCTGTATTATCAGCTTGTAATCCTAAATATAAAAATTTAGAAGATGGTATTTATGCCGATATGGAAACCGATAGAGGATCTATCGTTCTTAAACTGTATACAGATGCTACACCATTAACGGTAGCCAATTTTGTTTCCCTTGCTGAGGGAACTCATCCTAAAGTTGCCGATTCTTTAAAAGGGAAAAAGTTTTACGATGGATTGACTTTTCATAGAGTAATAAAAGACTTTATGATTCAAGGAGGTGATCCTTTAGCTACCGGTACTGGAAATCCAGGGTATCGGTTTTCTGATGAAATCCCAAGAGATTCAAGCAATGCTTTGATATACAAACATGATGAGGCAGGGATTTTATCGATGGCAAATTCTGGACCAGGAACAAACGGTTGTCAATTTTTTATCACACATAAGCCTACACCTTGGCTGGATGGAAAGCATACCGTATTTGGAAAAGTTGTAACAGGACAAGATGTTGTGGATTCTATTGCTCAAAACGATTTTATCAAATCTGTAAAGATTGTAAGAAGAGGAAGTAAAGCTAAAAGCTTTGATGCACCTAAAGTTTTTGAAAATGAATTGGCTAAGTCTGAAATTAAGGAAAAAGAAAGATTAGCTAACAAGGCAGCTGCAGATAAAATTAGATATGATAAGTTTTTGGCTGATAAAGAGATTTTTTATAAGAAAATGGATGTAGCTAAAGCTAAAAAATCAGAATCTGGACTTCAAATTCTTGTCTTAAAAAGAGGAAAAGGAAAGAAGTTTAACAGCTCAGTTCCTACAACAGTAAATTACACATTATACCTAGCAGATGGTAAAATGATTAAAAGTACTGTAGGAGCTGCACCTTTTACATTTACAATGGATAAACAGCCTATGATTACAGGGTTTAAAGAAGCTATTTTGAAAATGAGAGTAGGAGACAAGTCTCGTTTATTTATCCCATATTATTTAGGGTACGGTGAAGCAGGAGGAGGTCCGTTTCCAGCAAAAGCAGATATAATTTTTGAATTAGAGCTTTTAAAAGTAGGTGAGTAATTGATAGAAAGTCTTTTACATAAAGATACTGAGTTACTCATTTTTCTTAATAATTTGGGAAGCGAACAATGGGATGGATTTTGGTTGGCAATCACCAATCAATTTCATTGGTCTCCATTGTTTGCTTTACTTTTATTTTTAACCTTTAAAAAACTGGGTTGGAAGAATGGCTCTTTGCTATTGTTATTTATAGCGTTAGTAGTAACATTTTCAGATCAGTTTACAAATTTCATCAAACACTCTTTCGAGCGATTACGTCCTTGTAATACAGAAGGTGTGGTTGAACAACTTAGATCGTTTACATACAAACCAGGAGGTTATAGTTTTTACTCAGGACATGCGGCATTGTCGAGTACAATTACAGTGTTTTTGATCTTAGTACTTAAAAATCACTACAAGTATATCTGGTTTCTAGTAATTTTCCCTTTACTTTTTGGGTATAGTAGAATAT
>Ga0115559_1000953_pt1 | contig 19345 bp, 21 predicted proteins | sample COGITO_mtgs_1105_3_FD_87281 | JGI IMG/M metagenome (GOLD analysis project Ga0115559, IMG submission 87281) | Pelagic marine microbial communities from North Sea - COGITO_mtgs_110506 | ecosystem: Environmental > Aquatic > Marine > Epipelagic | place: Germany:Helgoland, sampling site Kabeltonne... | reverse complement strand
GCCCTCGCTATTGCCGTATTCATGGGATCTTGGCTTGAAGATTTGGTCACCCTAGCCAATCGGCAAATGTGGCCCCTCATTCTCGCTGGAGTCCTCATTGCCATTGTCATGATCATTAAATGCATGGACATTCAATGGCTTCGAGATGCGCAAGAAATTGATACCTTCAGCAAACGCAAGCGCCGGAGCGACGACTAAGCAACAGTCCATAGCCTACCGCGATTAAAACCAATCCAAACGAGACGCTGATCCACCAATCGCCCCATTGCACATAGAGACTCTCTCGTCCATAATAGCGCGGATCGACATAGATATCGATGGCGTTGGCCCCTTGGAAATAGACTGTCCCTTCCCCGCCAATCAGTACCGCACGGATCTGACCACGTTCATCGATCCATCCACTCCAGCCTTCGTTTCCTGCACGCAAAACAGGTCGACGGGTTTCAACCGCGCGTAACACGGAATGACTGGCGTGCTGATAAGCCGCCCCTTCCCGCCCATACCAAGCGTCATTCGTTGCCACAAAAAACACATCAATATGCTCCGCTATATATTGACGGGCTAATTGCGGAAACAGGTCCTCATAACAAACCAATGGACCAAAACGCCAATCCTTACCGTTAATCCGCAGTTCCAAAACGATGGGACCTTCCCCCTCCGTGAAATAGCCATCTAGGGGCACCACTTTATCCAAAAACGGAATCCAACGGGGCACATATTCCCCGAAGGGAACTAAATGCTGCTTCTGGTAAAACCGATCCGCAATCCCTTCTTCAGGATCAATCGCAATCACCGCATTATACCACTGGCGCGCTTCAATCGACCCTCCTTCCCTCTCCGACGCCAGATTCCCCATCAAAATTGGGATTCTCAATCGATGAGCCAAGGAAGACAACCAATCTTCAGCCCATGGATCTCCGGGTGCAGGATAAGGAATCGACGCCTCCGGCCATAAAATGACCTCAGCACCATCCCAAACCGCATAGGAACAAACCCGTTCATAATCGCTGAGCACTTGCGTCGCGTACGATTCATCCCAACGCTCCTTGGGCTGAACAGCAGGCTGAATAAAACCTCCGGAAAATGCGCGTTCCGAAGCCCCATAATAGGGATCCCACAAGCCAGCACTTAATAGAATCAATAATCCACCAAAACTAAGATAGAATTCCACCGAAAATCGCCGCCACCATGGCCGACGCTGGGTAGTCAATAAATGCCTCAGGTAAAAAACCACCCCACCATTCATCAGAATAAGGACAAATGAAATACCCCAAGCCCCCGTATACGCCGCAATCTGAAGCATCATCGGTCGTTCCCATTGACTTGAAGAAAGCGGCAACCATGGAAATCCCGTAAAAATCCACGTTCGCAACCACTCGAGGAGACACCATCCTCCCGCCAACGCCAAGAGCGCCCACACTCGCCAGGCTAAATGCCGACAACGCTCTACACTCAACAGCCAACGGGCAAAGAAAACCCAGACGACCCAAAAGAGCGCAACGACCCCCGAGAGTAAAACGACAGCGCCCCAACCCAATACATTCGGATAGGCGACTCCAACCTGCTCAGGAAAGTGATGCAACCAACGCAGTAAACATCCCCAGGATATCCACCCGCTCATCAACCCAACCACCAAAGTTACCTTTCCTGTGGGCTGCGCCCAATAAAGCCAGCCTAGGATCGGAATCGCAAAAAAAAATGCGGCCTCAGGGACCTCATAGGGAGGAAACGCCACAACCTGTGCCCATACCGTGACGAGCACGACGAGTATTGCCGCAATCCAGCGACCCCACTGAGCCCAGACCAACGAAGGCCGGACGATAATCCGATCCAAACAAGAGCTGCCCAATTCGTCAGACATTAAAGTTTCTCAGGAATGAGGCACTACTGACGAATCAGTTTCCAGCCTTCCTCCTTGACCATTTTCTCCGCCTTTTTCCATTTCAAAGTCTCTTTTTCAGCACCTTTTTGAATCGTCACCGTATCATTTCGCTTCGGCTCGTTCGCGATCTCGACCGGGCGTTTCCGAATCGTCGGTAAACTCACTGGCTTCTTTTTCGCCGGAGCGGAGCCACTTGCAGCGGCCTCATCACCACTCGAAGGCCCACGCACAACCGCCTGCTGCTGCAAATGCTGCATCAACGACTCAAATGCCTTTCGATTCGTCACACTACGGAAAATCCCTGAACAAATATCCCCCCGAACCGATCCCATCATTGAGTTAAAAAATCGATACGCTTCGTTTTTATACTCAACCAATGGATCCTTTTGCCCATACGAACGTAAACCAACACTCTGGCGTAAATCCTCCATCTCCGTGAGATGATTTTGATAGTGACGGTCAATCGTGCTGATCATCACCACTCGCTCAAGCCGCCGCAGTGCTTCCGTTTCTTCGGCCGCTTCTTTCACCCCGTAAGCTTCCGTGATCAAACCAAGCACATGCGCCTTGATTCCCTCAAAATCCTTACCCGACAAGTCCAATGCAGCAATACGAATAGGAAAGGTCTGCTGCACCCACATCGTAAAGTTGCTCAATTGCTCTTCGTTAACTTTCCCATCACCAAGTCCAAACTCGTCAATCCGGGCCTCCAACTCTTCATCAAAAATCTCAAAAACAATCGCTTTCGAATCTTCCGCAAAAATCGCATCATGCCGCAGGCTATAAACAACCTCCCGATGCTTTGAAGCGACATCATCATATTGCAACAAGCGCTTTCGAACCGAATAGTGGTGCTGCTCAACCGTCTTTTGAGCCCGCTCAATCATGGGATTCAACCATCGGTGCTCCAATGGCTGTCCTTCTTCAAAAGAGCTTTCCAACAACTTGCCCGCACTCCCCTGAGAATACAAACGCATCAATTCATCCTCCAACGAGATGAAAAAACGAGTCCGCCCAGGATCTCCCTGACGCGCACAACGTCCACGCAACTGACGGTCAATCCGGCGAGAGGTATGACGCTCCGTTCCCATCACATAGAGACCTCCCAATGCTGAAATCCCTTCACCCAACTTGATATCTGTTCCCCGGCCCGCCATATTCGTCGCAATCGTCACCGATCCACGCTGCCCCGCACTCGAAACAATCTCCGCTTCCTGTGCATGATATTTAGCATTCAACACATTATGAGGAATCCGCTTACGCTTCAACATCCGGCCCAATACCTCTGAAGCATCGACTGAAACCGTTCCCACCAAACAGGGCTGCCCACGACCATGCGCTTCCGCGATCTCTTCGACCACTGCATTGTATTTCTCACGACGCGTCTTGAAAATAATGTCATTTTCATCAATCCGAACATTCGGTTGATTCGTCGGAATGACCATCACCCGGAGCTTATAAATATCGAGAAACTCGTTCGCTTCCGTCTCTGCCGTCCCGGTCATCCCCGCAAGCTTTTCATACAACCTGAAATAGTTCTGAAGGGTTATCGTCGCAAATGTCTTCGACTCCTTCTCAATTTGAACCCCTTCCTTCGCTTCAACCGCCTGATGCAATCCGTCCGACCAGCGACGACCCGGCATGACCCGTCCCGTATTCTCGTCAACAATCATCACCTTCCCTTCCTGCACCACGTAATCCACATCACGCTCATACAAACTAAACGCACGGAGCAATTGCCCAAGCACATGAATTTCCTCGTTCGCATTTTCATAGCGAACCTGAGCTGCTGCTTTTTCCTTCGCCTTTTCCGAGGGATTCAAGTCCGGCTTGTTATCGATCTCCATGTACTCTGTCGGCAAATCCGGAAGCACAAAGGCATCGTCATTATCCGGTCGCAGTAAATCCCGGCCCACTTGAGTCAGATCACTGCTCCGTTGCTTCTCATCGATCGTATAATAAAGCTCTTCCTTCAGCGCATACTTCCGCTTCCGGTTATAATCAGCACCCATCTCTAACTCAAAGTTGTCAAACTTCTTGCGCAGAGATCCATCTTCGAGCATTCGCAAAAACACTTTATTTTTCGGGGCACCCATTTTGACCTGCAACATCTTTACCAGATAATCGTCCGATCCCGACTCCCCTGTTTCTTGCTCAGATTTCGCCTCGCTAATCAGACGGTTGCACAACTGGGTTTGCATCTTGACCAACCGGTCAACATCCGCACGCAAATCAATAAAGGGGGCCGATGAATCATCCTGAACAGGTCCCGAAATAATTAACGGCGTGCGCGCTTCATCGACCAAAACAGAATCCACTTCATCCACGATACAGAAGAAATGGTCTTTCTGCACCATGTTCTCCTTCGTCGCCGACATTCCATTGTCCCGTAAATAATCAAAGCCAAACTCACTCGCCGTTCCATAAGTAATATCCGCACTGTAAGCCGCCCGTTTTTCATCTGGCGTCATCTGGTGAGCCCCTTTGATCACGCCCACCGTCAAACCAAGAAAGCCGTACAAATGCCCCATCCACTCCGCATCCCGCTGAGCCAAATACTCATTCACCGTAACTAACTGACAGTTCCGTCCCGATAAGGAATTCAAATACAACGGCAAGGTCGCCACCAATGTCTTTCCCTCACCCGTCTGCATTTCTGCAATCATGTGGTCGTGCAACGCCATGCCACCCAACAACTGCATATCATAATGCACCATGTTCCACACATCCGTCGTCCCGACGTAGGTGATCTCACGGCCACACAAACGCCTCGCCGCATTTTTGACCGTGGCAAAGGCCTCAGGCAATAATTCGTCCAGCGTCTCGCCAGCCTTAAAACGCTCACGGAACTCCGCCGTCTTCGCCCGCAATTCGTCGTCACTCAACGATTGATATGAAAGTTCCAGCTCATTGATTTTGACAATCAACGGCTCGCACTTTTTGTAAAACTTACGGTAGTGGCTTCCTGAAAAACGCTTTAAAATCTTACCTATCATGGTCTCTATTCGTCAATTACTGAACCCTAGTTACAGGGCGATTAAAAATGGGGTCCAAACACGTAAACCTACACATTCGGATAATGAAGACATTTTATTCACGTCGAAAAAAGGGAAAATCCATCGACGAATGGGCTCCATGGCAAGCCTTCTCCCAAACCGACCTCACAAAAAAGCCTCCCTTCAAAGAACGGGGCAGGGTTTACGAAAACGGGTTCGGATCCGATCCCTACAATGCGTCGTACTCACCATTCAAAATTTTCGCGACAACGATATAGCTTACCTCAAAATCACGACAAACCACCGTCTTCCGTTTTCCATCCGCAATCGCCGCTTTCACTCCGTCCCGAAATGCAGCTGTTACCTTCGTCCGCTTGCGTCGCTTCGGTGTCTCTACTCGCAATTGAGCCACATTCACCCCGTATTTCTTCATCAATGCGATGATCAACGCTCGCGGGGTCGGAAATCCACTTTTCTGATAAACAGCTTCAACCCGTAATTCCAGTGCCGATTCAGCCTTGGCCTGTTTTTCGAGCTCAACCCTTTGCTTCGCCAATCGCTTTTGTTCTTTTTCTATCTTTTTAAGCTCCTCGCTAATATTCATTTTCCATTTCACTAGTTGAGATTAATCTAACAGTATGTGTAACCGATTAAATAACCTCTAGCGCCCATCTTGAATGCAAGCAAAAATCGATTGTTAGCTAAACGTTAACAACTAAGACTTGCCTTCGTTGTACTTTACCGTCCATTCGCGCCGCCATCGGTCGAAATCCCCCATTTCAAGGTGGTCTCGAGCCTGCTGCATCAAATCAAGAAAGAAATGTATATTGTGCAGCGATAAAAGGGTTCCACCCAACATTTCTCCAGCAACTATTAAATGTCTTATATAAGATCTTGTAAAATGACGACATGTGTAATTATTCAATCCATCTACCAACGGTGTATCATCATCCCTGAACCGACTGTTCTTTAAGTTAAGTTTTCCATAAGGCGTATACGCAACCCCATGCCGAGCCTCCCGTGTCGGCATCACACAATCAAACATATCCGCCCCACTCGCAATCATTTCAAGCAGCTGTGTCGGCGTGCCCACTCCCATCACATAGCGCGCCTTCGCCTCCGGCAATACCGCCGCCGTTACCGCAACCTGCTCCAGCATTTCTTCTTCCGGCTCTCCCACACTCACACCGCCAATCGCATATCCCGGAAAATTCATTGCGGCGAGTCCCGACGCACATTCCTTCCGCAAATCCATAAACCGACCTCCCTGAACAATCCCAAAAACCTGACGGCCTCCCGAAAGCATCCCTCGACGCTCCGCTTCATCCCGACAGCGTTCCGCCCAGTTCAATGAGCGTCGTACTGCCCCTTCCGCTTCCTTGCGCTCACACGCCGCTGGCGGACACTCGTCAATGACCATCGCGATGTCAGACCCCAGATTATCCTGAATCGCCATCACTTCCTTCGGTCCCAGAAAAATCTGCCGCCCATCCAAATGCGACCGAAAGGATACGCCCTCTTCCGTCAACTTCCGCAACTTCGATAAACTAAAGACCTGAAACCCTCCGCTATCCGTTAAAATGGGCCCCTCCCAAGCCATAAACCGATGCAAGCCTCCTCGATCACGAATCAATTCGGACCCCGGCCGCAAATTCAAATGGTACGTGTTCCCCAAAATGATTTGTGCACCCGCCTCCTTGACCTGATGCGGCGTCAATCCTTTCACCGTCGCCTGCGTTCCCACCGGCATGAAAATCGGCGTTTCAATGACGCCATGAGCCGTCTCCATCCGCCCGCGCCGAGCTGAGGTCACCGTATCCTTTTTCAAAACTGTAAATCGTGCTTCCATTTTCGCCCAAACCAAACGCCGCCACCCCAATACCCGGCAAGCATATTCGCTACCAAGGCTTGACCCGGCTCCACCACTCACCACGATCCAGACATATACAAGCTATGCTCCTCGTCATCGACAACTTCGACTCTTTCACCTACAATCTGGTTCAGTATTTCGGTCAACTCGGTGTAGAACAAAAAATCTACCGAAACAACGAAATCACCGCCGATCAGGTCATTGCGCTTCACCCCGAACGCATCGTGCTCTCCCCCGGACCCTGTAGCCCCAATGAAGCCGGCTGCTCCCTTGCCGTTGCCAAGGCTGCGGCTGAAGCAGGCATTCCGCTCCTTGGCGTGTGCCTCGGCCATCAAAGCATTGGACAGCATTTTGGTGGGAAAATCATTCGAGCCAGCAACCTCATGCATGGGAAAACCTCTCCCATTCAACATCAGAACACCGATATTTTCGCCGGAATGCCTCAAGGCTTTCAAGCCACCCGTTACCACTCGCTCCTCATCGAACGCAAAAGTATCCCCGCCTGCCTCGAAATCACCGCCGAAACCATAGAAGGCGAGATCATGGGTATTCGCCACACCTCCCTTCCTGTCTGGGGCGTCCAATTTCATCCCGAATCACTTGCCACCGAAGACGGCATGCGTATTTTGGAGAACTTTCTCAAACTTCCTTAGCCCCGTTTTTGAAAACCCACTGGCGTCAGAACCACGATCAGTTCAATCCGCTAGCCACGTTTCAAAAACCACTCAACTGCAAACATTTACAAAAAGTAAGCGTTTCTTTACAATTGACCTCAAACCTCGATTCAATTGTCCTAACTTCTTCCAATAGGTAACTATGCAGTGCCCAAAATGTAGTCATAACGATACGCGTGTCATTGATTCCAGAACCTCCAAAAGTGGTCTTGCAATCCGACGCAGGCGCGTCTGTCAGAAATGCGAACATCGCTTCACCACCTCCGAAGAACTCGTTCGGGAAGGCCTCTACGTCCTCAAAAATGATGGACGCCGCGAGGAGTTTGATCGCGCAAAAATCATCTCCGGCCTGCGCCGTGCCTGTGAAAAAAGACCGATCGAACTCGAACAAATTAATATGCTCGTCGCCGATGTCACCGCCGAACTTGAAAGCGAGTTCGACAACGAGGTTCCAACCCGGGCAATTGGTGAACGAATCATGAATCGAATAAAAAATATCGATAAGATTGCCTTCGTCCGGTTCGCCAGTGTATACAAAGACTTCCGCGACATCCATGAACTCGCCGCAGAAATCTCAAATCTCAAACAAGAGTCTGACGCTTAAGTCCAAGGCCGATCTCGCAAAACTCCATTGCGTGCTCAACCTCTTTGGGGGCTCCAGCGACATCGATCCTTTCTATGTCCGTAGCATCAAAGAAGCCATTGATGCCTCCCTCGTCGAAGAAGGTATCCTTGACGATTCCATCGGCCTTTTTGCCGAAGCCGCCCTCCGTCTCGTCGCGGAAAGCCCTCATATTCAATCCAGCTACGGGCTCTTCCACCTCGACCTCTCCGAAAAGGGATTCGACCCACTTTTCATCCATCAGGAACTCATTCGCGGCCTCAAACGCATCGCCGGCTACCAACGCACACTCCTCGTCGTCACGGGCCTACGGATGTCTATTCTCGGGATGGATAAATATTTCACCCGTGCCAAACAGCGGCAATACGATGAGGCCCTTCACTTCATCGATGACCTCACCGGACGATGGACCAGTGAATTCACCGAAACCAACATTCTTTATGTCTGAAAAAACGATCTTTCAAAAAATCATGGAGGGCGAAATTCCCGCCAAAATCGAGCATCAGGACGCAACGTGCATCGCCTTCCACGATATCGCTCCGGGTGCTCCCGTGCACCTGCTCATCGTACCCCGCAAGCCCATCCCGCGCATCGGTGAAGCCTCCACCGAAGACGCTCCCATCCTTGGCCACCTCCTCCTCACCGCCGCCTCGCTTGCTCAGAAGCTCCAGCTCAAAAAGGGCTTTCGCATCACCATCAACAATGGCCCGGACGGCGGCGAAACCGTCCCTCACCTCCATGTCCACCTCCTCGGCGGGCGTCAGCTCTCTTGGCCTCCCGGTTGAGCCCTCAACCGTATGTCCACCGATCAAGCCAATTTCTTTGTTGCGCTCATTGCCGTCCAATCCCTTGACGGTTTCATGACCCGCCGCGATGAACCCGGAACCGATTTCGCTTCCCCCGAAGATCAACAATGGTTCCGCAAGATCCTTTCCCAATTCGACGCCGTTATCATGGGCGCTGAAACCTATCGCGCCGCGAAAGCCATCATTCGCAAAAGTCTTACCCCTGATCGCCCCAAATATATTCTCACCCGAAACCCCGAAGCCTTCACCTCCGAATCCGTAGCCGGACAACTTATCTTCAGCAATCAAACCCCCGAGGCATTACTGCAAACGCTCCGTATTCAAAACCGTAACCGCATCGCCCTCGTCGGCGGAGCTCAAACCAACGCCCGTTTCCTCCAAGCCAACTGCGTCACCCAACTCTGGCTCACCCTCGAACCCGTTCTCTTTGGTCAGGGAACGCCGCTCGCTCCCGTCGAACATCCGATTCAATTAAAATTGCTTTCCACTGAACAACTCGGGCCTTCAACCCTGCTCCTTAAATACGAGATACTCCTTTGAGATACATAACTACCTTCAACCTCGATTATTGAACCTTATGCTTCTCCAATCCAAGAATCGCCTTTGGCTCACCTCGTTCCGCACCCCACATATAATACTTGATAGCCTCTTCATCCGAACGCGGAACTCCTAATCCATTTTCATACATGTAACCGACATAGTAAGCGGACCTGATGTAACCCTTCTTCAAAGACAGCATAAAATACTTAAGTGCATATTCGTAATCTTTATTTTCTAATTTAACGATTCCCCGTTCCCAAAAATTAAAATCACTCATTACCGTTCGATTCGGGTCATTCAAATATTCCAGATCTTCCGGCTTGAGTTCCGGTATTTCGTATCCCCGTTCCCGATACCAATCGAGTGAACCCTTTGATTCGATAATCCCATTGTAGTCAGCATGTAATAACCAATAGATAGCTTCTTCGTTCTTTCCTGCTTTCATCAATTCATTAGCTAACGTGAACTGGCTTAAAGAGAATCCAGCCTTCGCCCCCCGACGAAACCACTCCTGACCCAACGCTTCATCCGCTTTTCCATCTTCTCGATAATGCCAGATGTTTCCCATATTATGCATGCTTTTAGCATGTCCAAGATCGACAGCCCGTTGAAAAAAGGTCATAGCCGTGTCATACTCCCCTCTCCACTTATAGATACGACCCAGATTATTCAGAGCGGCTTTATGATTACTTTTTGCCGCTATTAAATAATATTCAACAGCAGTATCCTCGTCCTTGGACACTCCATGCCCATACTGATAAGCAAAGCCCATATTTAAAGCTGATGTAACATCCCCATTACGCGCAGGTGCTTCATACCAGCTCAATGCCTTTTCATAATCAAGAGGAATCCCATTCTCTCCGAAAAAGTAAATATCGCCCAGATTCACCATTGACTGAAGAAATCCTTTTGACGCCGCCAGATGATACAGCCGAATAGCTTCAGCCATGTTTTGCTCAACACCCTGCCCATTCTCATACTGGCTTCCTAAATTATTGGTGGCAATCAGATCACCCCCTTTCATCGCCCTCAAATACCAATCCGCAGCTTTCTCGAAATCCGGTTCACTCCCGATTTTTCCATTCGCATAAAGCCAACCCATACTACTTTCAGCTCGATGCATTCCTGCATTCGCAGCTTCTCGATAATAATCGATACCTCTCTGAACTTCCTTCCCTATATTGTCTCCCAAAAAATACATCTGCCCTAATTTGTACATTGCATTTGTATTCGAGTATTTCCTCGATGCTTCAAAACACTTCAGCGCCCGTTCCGAATTTAATTTCAGTCCCTTTGACAACTCAAATAACAATGCCACTTCAGCAATCCAATCTGGAGCAAAAAACGTATTGGTCGTTTCTTCAATCCAACGCTGTTGATCCGCGATAGATTTCCCTCTAAGGGAAATTCCAGAAGCAAACAATATCCCCATATTATTTAATGACCCAGCACTTATCTCAGTATTCGCATCAAGGGTTTCCCAATCAATCAACGAGTCCACAACGATTTCATCCTCGTCAAAATAAGTCTCAAGAATAGGTACCTTTTGCTTATACCGAACTTTGATTGCTACCCCATTTTTATATTGAGGAGCATACAGCTGCCCCTCAACTAACCTGATTACTTGATCCCGGTATCGAGGCTCTGGAGTTGAAATCGATTCAACAACAACGCGTTCAACCATACCTTGTTGATTAACAACAAAAACAACCTCGGCCTCACCAATGATTCTTCGCTGAGCAGGCTTTAACGGAACCATACATCCCACAAACAAACAAACAAACAAACAAACAACTGACAATAATAACGAAGAGAATATTAGTATGTATTTTCATAGAAGCCCAACCCCGTTCCCTCACTCCCATTCGACCATAACCTTCGCACCATTCGGCAATATATTAAGAAGGATCTTATCCGCACACACATTGACCTTCGCCTCCGGATTTCCTTTCTGCACAACGCTTGCCTTAACTACCCCCGTAACCGGAATCACCACCGTCAAGGGCACATTGAATATCTCCTTGTCGGCCAACGAATGCGACAACCGCATCGTTAGCGAATGCACCGTCTGCTCGATCACCGTCAACGCCGCCGCATCCCGTTCAAGCACATAGCGCCCCACCGTCCCCATGGGCGCGATCCAAAGTTCTCCTTCAATCGACTTCAACCATTCACAGTGGATCCGAAACTCCGCTTTACTCTTGAACGGAGAATACCCCTCAACTATCGCATGCACATAAGGAATCACCCACTCCCCCGCCGCCATCGCCGCTTTAATTATCTCCCGCATGTTCAGATCATCCCACTCGCGGAATTCAGTCCGACCATAGCCCATAATCCGTGCTCGGGGTAAAAATTGCTCATTTCGAATAAAGTAGTGATGCTCCCGTATTTTAGCTTCAACCAGATCATTAATCCGGGAACCTCCCGGTGCCGCATAACTCACGGACCTCAATCCTCCCTTTTGCCTCAACAAATCCCATGATCCATTAATTTGCTCCTCAAGCACCGCTTCCGAAGCCTCATGGAGTTTAATCTGAATACTTCCATGCGTTCCAATCTCATGCCCCTTCGCTTCGATCTTTTTCACTCGCGGCCAAGTCGCCATATTCCAACTCCGTTCCGAATCTTCTATATAGTAAGGTATCAGAAAAAAGGTCCCTTTAATTCCCAATGGATCCAAAATTTCCAACGTATTCTCAACCTGATGACGAAACCCATCATCAAACGTAAAGCTAAACGCTCCCTTTTTATCGTTCAAATACAATGCCACCGACGGGATTACCTCCGCCCCAAATCCAAGATTTGCCGTTAAAAATGCCATCAGTATTAAAATCAAAAATGAACGGGACCTCACCATAAATCAAAAGGAGTAAAACGTTATCGAACTGTAAACAGACCCTATGTCACCCCCGAGAAAACTCAACACCCAACACCCCACTGCCACCGAAAGAATACCCATTCCCAGAAAGCTTCCTTTAACCAAATAAATCCCGCCAATCCGTTCAGCGATCGACAAAACCACTCCAAACATCACCGCTTTTCCACCCCAACGCTTCCATTCTCGATTTCGATAAAACGCCTGACTGAACCACACGTGAGCACAGAGATAACATCCGGAAAGAATCAGCATCATTCCAATAACAATCAACTCCGTGTTTTCATTCATGAGGCTTTGGGTTCGATTCATCGCATTTACCACTCTTGAGACAGGGATACCGGACTCACCGAGCTACGGCTTTCGCTGCGAAAACAGCCATTCCAGAACCGCTCCATTGCGGTAGGTTTGCGTCCAAGAATCGTGGCCAACACCTTCATATTCGGTATAGCGAGGCTCACCTCCGGCTACTTTCAAAGCCACAATCATATCGCGTGAGCGTTGTGTTTTAACCACGGTATCGGCATCTCCATGAAAGGCCCAAATAGGGATGTCTTTCAACCTATTCGCTAGCTGCGTATCCCCACCACCACAGACGGCCACCGCTCCCGCAAAAAGTGCGGGCATCCGTTGTAGGATATCCCAAGTTCCAAATCCTCCCATCGAAACGCCCGTCACATACACTCTCGCCGCATCGACTGGTTGATCTAAAATCGTTGCTTGAATCAAGGCGATCGCCAATGCCATCGTTTCCGATGGCTTTGCAGGCATCAGGTGTGAATCCGCACCCCATGGAACGTCGACCCATTGTTTTTCCTCAGGACATTGTGGGACAAGAATGATCGCGGCGTCATTAGCAGTCATCGTGTAGGCAAAAATCGCAGGGACTCCATGTTTCATCTGCCGCTCGTTGTCCGCTCCCCGCTCTCCAGCCCCATGAAAAAAAATGACGAGGGGATATCGCTTCCCCGGAATCATCTTCTTTGGAAAACAAATCCGATAAGGTAACGTTTTTCCCTCTGCAGAGGTATATGACTTCCGCTCAAAAGCATCAGTTACGCTTAATCCCGACGTAATCCCATTCAAATCACTCATCAATAAAAAGACCCCAATCAAATATGAAAACGTCAAATATCTTAATCGCATCCTCCCCATATACGAACAAGCTTCGCATAAATTCAAACCATAAGATAGCCCTCAGGGCCGGGTTCAATTGAAGTAACGGATAAAGAACCAAACGCGTCCTTAAGGGCACCTCTGGAAACCCACCTTCGCCGAGATTGCGTTCGAATGGCAAGCAGGCAATGCGCTCGCGTTGACGGCAGGGCCCAGGGCCCTGCCTCGACACGAGAAACGCTGCATACGTGCCATTCAGGCGCAACCCATGGAGGGCGGAGCGCTTTTCGGGTGCGAAGGGCTTCCAGCCCTCCTGCGCCCCGAGCCGCCTTGCTCAGAAGCAAAAAGAGCTCTCGTCTCGGCAAGGGGAGGTTTTCAGAGGTGCCCTTAATGAAGAAAACCCCGTCGGATGACAAGAAATCACCAGATGTGATCGCCTAAGAAATCGGCCCGTTGGGAACTCGTAACATCTGCTCTTTTCGAACGAAATCAAATTGCTCGTAAAGCCCGTGCGCATCCCGCGTTCCCAGGATACATTTCGTGCGCACTAAAACCGGATGAGATATAATGCACGTCATCAACCATTTACCTAATCCTCTCCCTTGGAATGAAGGGTGAATAAAAACATCACCCAACCAAGAAACAACCACCTCGTCCGTCAGCACCCGGGCAAACCCAATCTGGTGCAGCCCCTCATACATTCCAAAACAAAGTGACTTCTCGACCACCTGTTCGATCATCTCCCGACGCCGTTCACTCGCCCAATACGTGGTCTTCAAAAATCCATGAATAACCTCCAGGTCAAGCCGCGCCTTATCCGTCGATACATGATAGTTTCCTTGAGTCCATTCCATCATTTCCAATGTAGTGTTCATCTTCACTTCCTTCATCATTCACACGCTTAGGCAGTTTTTCAAATCAGTAATATGTTCATCCAATACAATCAGTGATTTTATTTAAACCAAAAACGATCAGCTCAACGATACCGGTGTGAATAAAAATACAGAGTAAAGAATCAGACGCGTCCTTAAGCGATCATTCGCCAAGGCAACTCGTAATATCCGCTACAATTCAACAGAGTTGGTCCGTCGGACTACACTCGTAGGCGTCACGAGACCTAACTCATATTCGCGTCCATTCGTGTGATTCGTTCTTCCATTATCAAACTGATCCATACGGTTTCTCTCCGCGCTTTTTTAACCAAACCCTAACAATACCCCAGTATGATTTTGATCAATGACACCTATTCAGCTTTCCGAACAGCGTGCAGCTTTGTGTCAACAAGAAAAGAAACCACCGAGAGAGTGTATCTCGATCGAACCTTGCTAACATCAATCAAAACAACAACCACTACACTCGGCGCTCGTAACATCCATCTGCTCGCTTTGAAACCAGCCGTTTCAATTCCAATAGCATGAGGGTTGCATGAACAATGGAGCTCGGCATCAATAGTTGCTCACACAGTTGATCTCCATGCAGTATTTCACCGCCCTTCAATAATGCCATGATCTTTTGCTCCTCTGGATTTAATCCATTCAGCTCATCTGCTGGTCTCGAAAAATCGATAAACGTTTCTTCCGCCCCACCGCGGTAATCCAAACCCATAAACCTTAATTCATCGAGAATATCCTCCACCCCCGTAACCAGTGTCGCTCCATCACGAATCAAATCCAAACATCCTCGTGACTCCGCTTGATCCAATCGCCCCGGCACGGCAAAGACCGTGCGATTCTGCTCCATCGCAAATCGCGCCGTTATCAAACTCCCTCCACGGGCCGCTGACTCAACGACCACCGTCGCGTCACACATTCCTGATACAATTCGATTCCGTTGAGGAAAGCTCTGCCGGTCTGCTTTACGTCCTAAATAAAACTCCGACATAATAGCCCCTCGCTCGATCAACTCTTGATACAGTGCTTTGTGCTGCGGCGGATAAATCCGATCCACTCCATTCCCCAAAACCGCCACTGTACGGCCACCCGCTTCAAGTGCCGTCCGATGAGCCACCGCATCAATCCCCAATGCCATTCCACTGACTATCGTATAACCAGCGCGCACCAATCCTCGAACCAATTGCTCCGTAACCTTGCGCCCATAGGCCGTGCAGTGCCGCGTACCAACCATCGCCACCGCAGGTTGCTTCACCACAACGGATCCTCGGACATACAGCCCCAATGGGGCATCCGGTAATTCTTTTAACAACACCGGATACTCGGGGTCTTTTTCAATCAGATAACGAACCCCCAATGACGCGGCGTTCTCTAAATGAGCCTCCAAATCAAAGTGCTCTCTCCAACCCAATATCGCTCCCGCTTTTTTCACACCTAAGACCGCAGTTAACACCTCCGCTTTCTTCGCAAAAATCGTTTCAATCCCTTCATTAAAAAAGGTCATCAGCCGCTTAACCGTCATCGGTCCAATCTCCGGCAACGCACTCAAAACCATCAGCGCTTCGCGCTCCGTTTTGATTTCCGACAACCCACTCACAACATCAAACTCCCCAAACCTGAATCAGGCACCTCGCAATGCCGGTGCTAGGTACTCCAGTAATTCCGTTGATTTGACTGCAATTTCACCACGCACCCGCGCCAGTAAATCCGCAGATCGACTATGCCACATGACCGCCTCAACCGCAGCCAACAACCCATCCTCAGGATTCGCCGCCAATCGCGAAGCAACCAAACCTGCCAAGATATCTCCCGATCCTCCTCGCGCCAAAACCGGACTTCCATTCGGCAGATGGAGGACTTGCTCACCATCCGTGATCCGAGTAACCGGTCCTTTCAAAATGACAATCACTTGATACTTTTTCGCAAATTCAACGAAAGTCGCCCGATCATAACCTCCGTCGCTTTGACCAAGCATCCGGTTGTATTCCCCCATGTGCGGCGTCAAAATAACCGGACCTGCATTCTTCGGTCGCGACAACGTCGCACCAATAACATCCCCACTCAAGGCTCCCGCATCCAAAACAATCGGTAAGGTAATCTCACGGACAAGACGCGCGACGACAAACAACGAATTACGGTCAACATGCATTCCCGGCCCCATCAAAAGAACACCGCGATCACCCACCGCATGGTGCACCTGCTTCGCCGCATCTAGCATAAATCCAGCATCCGGTGTTGCCGGCAATGGATGCCACATTACTTCAGGAACCGCTCCGGCCATTCGATTGGATAAATAAGCAGGAACCATCGCCGTCACTAAACCGGATCCCGAACGAATCGCGGCATGCGCCGCCATCAATATCGCACCAGGTGTCCGGCGAGATCCGCCAATCGCAAAAATCTGACCAAAACTGCGCTTATCACTGAATGAGGGCCGTAAACGCCCCATTCGCTCCAAAATCCGCCTCGAAACAATAAAATCACCACTCCCTTGGGGAACCCCTTGGTGTTCGAAAAATCCAAGATTCAAAAAACGGATGCGTCCCGCCCATTCCGGACTGTCATCACGTAACAAGGGAGCCTTAACCACCCCTGTTGCATAGGTGACATCGGCATGAAAAGCCGCTTCCACCTTGGGTTCGTCACCCATTCCACTGGGTAAATCAATGGACACCCGAAATCCCAATCGCCCGGCATGACTATCACACCATTTCAAAACCGTTTTCATCGGCTCCCGAAGTGGTCCTTGGAAATTCATTCCCACCATTCCGTCCAAGGTGAGATCAAACACTTTGGAACGCGGCAGATTTTCCAGTTCAGACCAAACGATCGTTTCCAGCGATTTCCCTAGAGTTCCAACCAGTAGCTCTAAGGATCGCTCCATCAAGGGCGTTCGCTCGGATTCTTCTTCTAGATGCACGACCAAAGCGGTCAATCCATCCACCGTTTTCGCCCATTCATTAACCGCCAATAACGCATCGCCCGTATTGTGCCCTTTCCCCGCAAGAATCAATACTCGCGGGCTCGCAGGCCATGCTTTCCACCAAGTGAAATCACGCCGTACAGCTCTAGCCACAGCATGACCAGCTGATACCATCGCCTCCCACTGAGCCGACTCATCGAGCAAAATTGTTTTTTCAAAATCCCGCGCTTCCGCGCAGCTAAGTACCGGATAAACGTCCTGCATTCAGCCATCAAGACAAGTAAAACCTTCTCTTGGCAAACATAAGCTATCAAAGAGTATAATTTACTGCTCTGACCAAAAGCGCAATCGCCTGTCCATGCCCTCGAGTATGCGAAATCGAGATCAATACCGCACTCGCTCCAACGGCCTTAAGTAAGGATTCCCCTTTCGCGTCCAATTTCAAAATCGGCTCATCCCGCTCTCCTTTAACCACTTCCATTGATTTCCAATCCAACTCGGTGCCAATTCCCGTCGTAAACGCTTTCGCCACCGCTTCCTTTGCCGCAAAGCGCGCCGCCAAATAGGGCACCGGATTTTTCATCTGCATACAGTATTTTCGCTCCCCTTCCGTGTAGACTTTCTCCAGAAACCGATCCCCTTGTCGCTCTAAGGTCCGAGCAATCCGTTCACACTCGATTAAATCCGTGCCAACACCGATGACAACACCACCCTCCGGGAGTCGAATATTCATCGGCCTATGTTCATCAGTGCTTTCAGCTCACGAATCGCCTCAGGCAATCCAACATAGAGAGCCCGGCTGACGATCGTATGTCCGATATTCATTTCATGCACCCACGGAACCGTCCGCATTTCCGCAATATTCACATAATTGATCCCATGCCCTAAATTCACCGTCAACCCGAGCGAATGAGCCAAAGCCGCCGATTCACAAATCGCCTTTAATGCGTTCTCCCGCTTCTCCTTAGTGTAGTAGGCATTTGCATACGCTCCCGTATGAATCTCAATTACGGGCGCTCCCAACTCGGCCGCCAATTCAATCTGAGCCGCATCCGGATCAATAAAAAGGCTCGTCACGATGCCAGCTGCATTCATCGCCGAAATCACTTCAGACACCCGCGTGCGATTGCCAATTACATCAAGCCCCCCTTCCGTGCTCACCTCCTCCCGATTCTCCGGGACCACACAGACCGCATGCGGCCTCACCGCTAAAGCAAATTCAATCATCCCCTCCGTCGCCGCCATCTCCATATTCAAAGGAACCTGCAAGCATTCCTTCAACAGCACGACATCTCCCCGCTTGATATGCCGCTCATCTTCCCGTGGGTGAACCGTAATTCCATCCGCTCCCGACCGCTCTGCCAACAGAGCAAAAGACAGCGGATCCGGCTCGACAATCTCCCCCCGCAATCGACCATACTCGCGATAACGCGCCTCACGCACCGTCGCACAATGGTCAATATTCACTCCCAGCAATATCCGCCTCGAACCACTCTTCATAGCCCCCATCCTCCCCCCCTTTCGCCTCCCCCGTCAATGTCGTTTTCCCTGATTAAATCCCTCGAAACACCATTTGAATCGCCACCCCATAAATCAAAAACAACCCGGCACCTCTCCCGCCAATACTGGATCAATCAGAACAATCTGCGGACAAAAGCACAGCTAACTCCACAAACCTTGCCCTTGGGAACACCGATATCCCCGTCGGCAAGTTGGCGTTTTTTGGCAACGGTACCTCTGCGCTTCCATACCCACACGGAATCAAACACAACAGACATTTTCAATTTATCCTCTGATAAATCTTTTTCTCACGATCAATCATTTCCAACCGAAGTGGTCGTTCCCGATCAGCCGAAAAAATATAAAGCTCATCACTGAACTGAATAAATACCGAAACATTATGATCCCTATGCCTAGTATCCATTAATCCTAAAATCGGCAGTTGGGAAGGCTTGGTGACAAGACAAGGCGCAAGCCTCTGAACTGTGGTCGTCACTGTAGGAGGCTTGGAACAATGGATTGGCGGCAAGACCTCCCAACCACTAGTGGTCATAAAACCAGAAAAATAGCGTCGCCAATTTGGCGAGAGCTCCCTTGCTCGTAATTCATTCATACCCAATAACTTTACCCCTTTTCTCTTTGTTGACT
>Ga0115559_1000935_pt1 | contig 19558 bp, 16 predicted proteins | sample COGITO_mtgs_1105_3_FD_87281 | JGI IMG/M metagenome (GOLD analysis project Ga0115559, IMG submission 87281) | Pelagic marine microbial communities from North Sea - COGITO_mtgs_110506 | ecosystem: Environmental > Aquatic > Marine > Epipelagic | place: Germany:Helgoland, sampling site Kabeltonne... | reverse complement strand
ATATAATGAAAAATATAAAATTTTTATTTCTATTCATATTTGCAATCACAATCTATTCTTGTGTTGTTGAAGATGGAGAGAATCCATTCTACCCTCCCAATGAATTTGGTTTATATCCAGATTATGCTGCTGGGACAAATTCTGTTTACAACTTATTAGACCCTTCTAATTCAGTTGTTGATTTCACCATCAATGCATCAGCATCTGGAGGTGCTATTGCAAACGGAGGTGCAGTTTATGCTAACATTAATAGTGGTGCGTACAGCAAAATAAGCGATATCAGTAGCTTCCCTTATAGCGTATCATTATCTTTATCTGATGTAGTAACAGCATTAGGTACTGCTACTACTAATTTAACAGGAGGCGATATTGTAAACTTTAAAACTTTCTTTACTTATTCTACAGGTGAAGCAATAACATCTGCCAGTGTTTTTAGTGCAGCTATAGTATGTCCTCCAATTGCAGGTACTTATACTATTAATATGCAAGACTCTTTCGGAGATGGTTGGCAAGGTGGAGGCATCAATTTTATTCTAGATGGAGTTACCACATTTATCACATTAGCTGACCAAACGGCCAGTAGCGGAACGGCCACCTTTGTTGTCCCAGCAGGCGCAACAGCATTGGTTTTAGAGTATGTAGATGATAGTTATAATGTAGAGGTTTCGTTTCAGATTTACGACCCAAATGGGCTATTGATAAACAGTTCTTCAGACCCAACGGCGGGTGTTTTATCAGTACCCTCGACTTGTCCTTAAAAAGACGCATTTGAGTTAATTTGTAAAACCATCTCCATTTATTTAGAGATGGTTTTATTTTTAAAAAAATAAGTAACCTCCTTTTTCTATTTTAAAAGATATTTCTTTAATTAAATTATAGGGTATGTATTACATCAATAAGAAATTTTCATCCTCTATTAAATAAAAAAAACTACTTAACAATTCTCAGTTAAATATTAGTTTTAAAAGCTTTTTCTAAGAAAATTGTGTTTTTCATCTCTAAATGAACTAATCTGACAATAAAAAACGGTAAGTATCTAATCAAAAACATCAATAACCATATATTTAATTGTTGGGACGAAAAGTATAGAAGCAATCTTATGAATACATAAATATTTTCAAATCAACATCTTATTAATGATTGAGATTTGTTCTACAAGCGCCTTTTTTCGGAATACACAAAGTTATCTTGTCCTTTCAGAAGCTACATCTAATTATTAATTCCAATATTCTGAGATAGTTTTTAATTTAAAGATATAACTTTAGATTGCTTAAGACTCACCTAACTAGAATATTTCTTTCATTTAATAAAGCTACAGAATCAGCTGTAATTAATACGCTTCAAGGTAGAATCAACTACATCTCTTCAATATTAATTTGCTTAAAGCAGGGAAAAAAGAATAGATGACTTTCCCGTAAAGGTTTTTAATCAGAAAATAAAATAGAGTTTTTGTAAAGTTTCCCTTACTAATACTGCTAATACTCTACATATATTTACAAAACTCAATATTAAAATAAATCTTTTAACGTTTTTTTTGTTAAAAAATTGGAATTTTAAGTTTAATTTAAGACTTTTGGCATTAATTAATTCAAATAATTATACAATGAAGACAAAGTTTAATGGAATTTTAACGCTATTGCTAGCGTTGGTTGTGCAAATATCATTTGCGCAGGAAAAGACTGTTTCAGGTACTGTAACTGATGATTCAGGAGGTTTACCCGGAGTAAGTGTTTTAATTAAGGGTACTACTCAAGGTACCGATACAGATTTCTATGGTAAGTATAGCATCAAAACAAAAGTTGGAGACGTACTTGTCTTTAGTTATGTTGGTTATGAATCAGTCGAAAGAACTGTAGGATCAGCAAGTGTTATTAATGTTACAATGAAAGCTGGTAATGTACTTGATGAAGTTGTTGTTGTTGCTTATGGTACTGCTACAAAAGAATCTTTAACAGGAGCAACTGCTGTTCTTAGCGCTAAAGATTTAGAAACCAGAAATGTAACTTCACCAATCGCCGCTTTGGAAGGTAAAGTAACAGGGATTCAATTTACTTCTACTAATGGTCAACCAGGATCTACTCCCGGTATTATTATTAGAGGTGTAGGTACACTTAATGGTAGTTCAGCTCCCCTTATAATTGTTGATGGTGTTCAATTTAGTGGTTCTTTAAGTTCTATAAATCAAGAAGATATTGCTTCTTTTACTGTACTTAAAGATGCGGCTTCAACATCACTATATGGTTCTAGAGCAGCAAACGGTGTTGTATTAATAACTACGAAAAGTGGTACTAAGGGAGCTATAAAAGTAACTGCATCTACACAAACAGGTGTTGTTTCTAGAGGAGTTAAATTATACGAAAACTTAACACCTGGTCAGTATTATGAGACTATGTGGGAAGCATTAAAAAACTCTAGTGCTGGAGGTGGAAATGCTGCATTTGCATCGGCAAATATTTACAATAACTTAGGTTATAATCCTTTTAATGTACCAAACGATCAAATTGTTGGAACTGATGGTAAATTAAATCCTAATGCATCTCTAATTTACAACTCTTTAGATTGGTATGATGTGATGGAACAAGTTGGTGTTAGAAATAACTATAATGTCAATGTTGCTGCAGGTGGTGAAAATCATAAAGTATTTTTCTCAGCGTCTTACTTAGATGAAGAGGGTTATGTTCTTAAATCTAGTTTTGACAGATTGACTACACGTCTTAATGCTGATTTTGACGTCAATGATAATATTAAAATTGGAGGTAGTGCTAACATAACTGTATCTCAATCTGTGGGCCCAACTTCTGCTGGTGCAGGTAGTATTGTAAATCCATTTGGGTTTGCTAAAGCTCTTGGATCTATTTATCCTGTGTTCGTTAATGATTTACAAGGAAATATTGTTTTAGATGAATTTGGTGCTCCTTTATTTGATTCTGGGGAAGGTTTCCCACAATATAATATTGGATCAAGACCGGTTAATCAAGGACGTCATGCTTTGCAAGAGCTTATACTTAATGATGAGAGAGATAATAACAACCAATATGGATTTAGGTTTTACGGAGAATTTAAAATTTTAGAAGGACTTAAGGTTCGATTTAATTATGGAAGAGATATTACTGAAGGTGTAAGTAAAGATTATGAAAATCAAGTTATTGGAGATGCTCAACCAGATGGAAGATTTAATGAAGTTAGATTCAGAAGACAAGTTGATAATTTCACTCAAATTTTAACATACAATAAAAGTTTTGGAAATCATAATATAGATATTACTGCTGGACATGAAAGTAATAACCGTAATATCTCTAATATTTCTAGTTTGAAAACAATTCAAGCTACTACGGGTATTTTTGAGTTAGATAACTTTTCAAATATTGTATCTTTAGGTGGTTCTTCATCAGTAAGATCATTAGAAGGCTATTTTTTAAGAGCTAATTATAGTTTTGATGGTAAATATAATTTTAGTGCATCTTTTAGAAGAGATGGAACATCTGTATTTGAAGGTAACGTTAGATGGGGTAATTTCTATTCTGTAGGTGCTTCATGGAATATTCATAAAGAAAGCTTTATGGAAAATGTTAGCTTTGTTAATTCATTAAAATTAAGAGCTTCTTATGGTGAAGTTGGTAACGATAATTTAGGTGATGACTTTTTATATCAGCCTAGATTTGGAATTACTTCAAATGCTGCTGACCCAGCTTTCGTATTATCTTCTTTAGGTAATTTGTTTGTTCTTTGGGAAACAGTTGAAAATTATGACATTGCTTTAGAGTTCTCTTTATTTGACAACTTCCTTGACGGTAGTATTGAGTATTACAAACGTAATTCATCTGAATTATTATATGATTTACCTTTGTCACCTAGTGTTGGATTTAATGAACAACCTGGTAATATTGCTGACATGTACAACTCTGGTTGGGAACTTGGACTTACTGCACATCTTTTTAATACTTCAGATTTTAAATGGGACGTAACTCTTCAAGCTTCAACTCTTAAGAATGAGATTACAAGCATCCCAGATCCTTTTGTTAATGGAAGTAAACGTTGGGAAGAGGGTAGATCAAGATTTGATTTCTACATATTACAAACGGCAGGTGTAGATCCTGCAAATGGAGATGCTCTATTTTACTTAAATGAACTTGATGCCGATGGAAATAGTGTTCCTGTATTAGATGCAAATGGTAATCATCAAGTTACTAACGATTGGCAGGCTACTGAAAGAGCTTACACAGGAGATTCTTCCATTCCAGACTTATTAGGTTCTATTTCAAATAGCCTTAGTTATAAAGGTTTCTCTTTAGATTTCTTAGTTACTTATGGTATTGGTGGTGCAGTCCTCGATAATGGATATTCTGCGATGATGCATAGTGGTAGATACGGATCTTCTTTACATCCTGACATTTTAAATGCATGGAAGCAACCTGGAGATATAACTGGAGTACCAAGATTAGAAAATGGAGCTACTGATTTAGTCCTAACTCAATCTGATCGTTTTATAACAGATGCTTCTTTTTGGGCTTTAAAAAATGTAAGTCTAGGTTATAGCTTTAACAGTGAACTTTTAGACAAATTAGGGATAGATAATCTTAGATTGTCTTTGACGGGAGAAAATCTCTACTTAAAAAGTAAGAGACAAGGTTTAGATCCACAATATAATTTAGCAGGAACAGGGTCAGGTAATGACTTTAATCCAGCAAGAATATATTCTTTAGGTCTTAATTTATCATTTTAATAAATAAAAAGTATTTAGATATGTTTAATAAAATAAAATATTTGATGCTCCTGGTCTTAATAATGACTATAGCATCTTGCGAAGAAGAATTTTTAGAAACTTTTCCTACGGATGAGGTATCCCCAGCCGTAGCGTTAAGTAACCAAGAGAATATACAAACTGTGCTAAATGGAGTACATCGTAGTTTGTACTCACAATTACAGACGATTTTCCCAGGAGGTAGTTCAGCTAGAGCTGGAGAACATTATTGGGTTCCTATAGGTGATAACTTAACAGGAAGGCTTATTCACTCTGCTAATTCAAATAACTTAGGTTGGAGAGATGAAATGCAATGGACCAATCATACTCTACAAAATTCAACAACAGTTTTACAGCTTTGGTATCATAGATACAATACCATACTACATGCAAATATGATACTTGCTAAAATAAATGAAGGATCATTACCTGTTACACCAAAACTAAAAGAGATGGAAGGTCAGGCTTTAACATATAGAGCTTATGCTCATCTGTCTTTGGTTCAACATTTTGGTAGAGGATATTTAATTGGTAATCCTACATCAGACCTAGGTGTTCCAATTAATTTAGTACCCCAAGCTACTGGACCTAGAGCTACAGTTCAACAAGTGTATGATCAAGTTGAAGCTGATTTAGATGCAGCTATTGCTGCCTTTGGTTCTGCAAGTCCTAGACCTACTGGTAATGCTAAAAGCAAGTCTCAATTAAATATAAATGTTGCCTATGGTATAAAAGCACGTATGGCACTAAACAAAGGAGATTGGCAAACTGCGGCAACTAATGCTGTATTGGCTAGAAACGGTTTTCCTTTAATGAGTGAAGCTGCTTGGAAATCTGGATTTAACACCACTACTTTATCTGAAGTAATTTGGGGGAGCAATGTAATTGCTGCTGAAACTACGTTTTTCCGTTCATATTTTTACTTAGCTAGTAATACTTTTAATGGAAGTCAGATTAGAAATAATCCTAAAATTGCTGACAGAAGAATGGTTGATGCAATACCTGCAACTGACTATAGAGGAGATGTTTTTCTTGTTGATGCACCAAACACAAACTCTTCAGCTGCAAATGGACTAGGAGGCTTTGCAAATAATACAAATCCTTTGTATCCTACTGAAGCAGCTTTTAATGCTGCTGTAGCTTCAATTAAAAGCACATACGGTTTAGCTAGTGGTCATAACTTGCACCCTTATTATCAATTAAAGTTAAAACAAGTAAATCCTGGGTCAATAGACCCAGATGATATTATTTTAATGCGTTCTTCTGAAATGTACTTAATTGAAGCTGAAGCTAAGGTTATGATGGGTGATGTTCCTGGAGCACAAGCTGCTCTTTTACCTTTGGCGTCTGCAAGAGACAGTGCTTATGATGTTACCGTTTATAACACTCAAGCAACTCTTTTTGAGCACATTAAGTTTCAGAGACGTTTAGAGTTACATGCAGAAGGTTTTGGATATACTGACCACATTCGTTGGGATGAAGGTATTGATCATGCTGCCAATGGTGGTTCTGGAGCTTCTGCTGTTTTGTATCAAAATGCTTATCAAGTTGCTAGACCTTCTACTAACGATGATTGGATTTTCAAAATCCCTCAAGCTGAACTAGATGCAAATCCAGACATTGGTCCTGACCAACAAAATTAATACTAATTATAAATCTAGATCAAATGAAAAAAATACTAAATATATTAACAATAGCAATCTCAGTTTTATTTCTTCAGAGTTGTGATGACGAAGAAATTAGAAACTTTGCTACGGAACGTGTATCAATAGCCCCTGTTGACAGCACGGTAGGTATTGATGTAGGAGGAACAGTAACCACAACAGTAACTGTAGTTACATCTACCGTTTCTGGTTCTGCTAGAACTTTTGATATTACTGCAGATGGAACTGCTGCTGGAGCTGGGTCTTATGTTGTCCCTACTTCTGTAACAATTCCTTCAGGTACTAACAAAGGAACAATCGATGTTACTTTATCTGATTCTAATCTTGGGATTGGGGTTAATCAACTTGAGATTACTGTGGGATCTACAAGTACTACTCTGGCAGGTGATCCTATCACTATATCTTATGTTCAAAATTGTACTGAAGTAATAGCTACTCTTGACCTAACTTTTGACCGTTGGGGAAGTGAAGTTAGTTGGGAAATTCAGGATTCATTAGGAGGTACTGTAGCCTCAGGTGGAGGTTATGGTAATACAGCTGCTGGAACTCAAACATCTGATCAAATAGCAATTACTTTATGTCAAGGAAGATCATATACCTTAATAACTACTGATAGTTATGGAGATGGCTGGGGTTCTGTAGGTAATTACACCTTAACTATTGGCGGTGTTGTAAAAGTTACTGGAAATGGATCGTTGATGTTTAATGGAGGAAATGGATCAATTTCAAGTTCTGCAGCTTTCGATACACTATAGAATAATACACTATTAATATAAAAAATAGGTTGCCCGTTTGGGCAATCTATTTTTTTTATACTATAAATATGCAAACATCAATTTTTGGAATTAGAGCAATTATAGAAGCTATTAACCATGGATCTACTATCAGTAAAGTCTATTTGCAAAAAGGTTTACGTGGAGATTTATTTTTTGAATTAGAATCACTCTTAAAGTCGCAAAAAATATCTGTAAGCTTTGTTCCAAAGGAAAAATTAGATCGTCTTTCAAAAAACAACAATCATCAAGGAGCTGTTGCAGCCATATCACCTGTTGAGTTTTATGATTTAGAAGAATTAATAAATATTTCTTTATCAAAAAATACCACTCCCCTTTTTATACTATTGGATCAAGTTTCTGATGTTCGAAATTTTGGTGCAATTATAAGAACTGCTGAATGTACTGGAGTAAATGGAATTATTATTCAACAATCTGGTAGTGCTCCTGTAAATGCAGAAACAATAAAAACTTCAGCTGGAGCTGCCTTTAAGGTTCCTATCTGCAAAGTAAATCATATAAAGGATGCAATATATATGCTACAAGCTTCTGATATAAAAACCGTAGCAGCCACAGAAAAAACAGACCAACTTATTTATGATATCGATTTGAAAGAACCTTTAGCTATTGTAATGGGTTCAGAACACAGAGGAATAAATCCATCTGTTCTTAAAATGATTGATTATAAAGCAAAACTACCATTACTTGGTGAAATAGATTCTTTAAATGTATCTGTAGCCTGTGGAACATTTTTGTATGAAGTTATAAGACAGCGTTTGTCTTAATCTTTATTTTCTTCTTCTTCTTCTGTTACTATTAGATTTCCATTCTCATCAAATAACAAATCAAAATTTGTTTTAGAAAACTGATATTGTTTTCTTACTATCCCTTTTTTTCTATACAAAAAAGCAAAAGTTAAACCTATAACAAATCCTGATAAGTGTCCTTCCCAAGAAACTCTATCTTCAGTGGGAAATATAAGCCAAATCATACTACCGTATATAAAGATTACAGCTAAAGACATTGCGATAAGCCTATAGTGCTTTTTAATAATGCCACTAAAAAAAACAAAACTAAATAATAAGTATATAACCCCACTGGCACCAATATGATAAGAATCTCTACCAATGAGCCAAGTAAAAATCCCAGATAAGAATATTCCATAAAATAACACCTTATATGCAACTTCTCTATAGAAGTAAAGTAAAGACATTAGCAACACAAACAATGGAATAGAATTATTGAACAAGTGAGAAGTATCACTATGAATGAAAGGTGAAAACAAAATTCCTTTAGCCCCACTTAAATTTCTTGGATAGATTCCAAACTTATTAAAATTATATCCAAATTTAATTTCCATCCAATAAATCAGCCATAAAAATGCAACTGACAATAGAGGAATCCACAGAATAGTTCGAGAAAATTTTAAATCTATAGTATCATTCATAAAATATTAACATCAAAAACAAATCCGTTTACTAATTTAAGAACTTCTGTCATAAATCTTTCTTACTTTTATCATTATGAATGCACCTTTGGCAGAAAGAGTGAGACCCAAATCTTTAGAAGATTATATTAGTCAACAACATTTAGTTGGAGATAAAGGTATTTTAACAAAACATATAAAACAAGGTGTTATACCTTCATTGATACTTTGGGGACCTCCTGGTGTAGGAAAAACTACTTTAGCCAACATTATAGCAGAGGAATCTAAACGACCTTTTTATACTTTAAGTGCCATTAGTTCTGGAGTAAAAGATGTTAGAGATGTTATTGATAAAGCCAAAAAAGGGAACGGCCTCTTTACTTCGAAAAATCCTATTCTATTTATTGATGAGATTCATCGCTTTAGTAAATCACAACAAGATTCATTATTAGGAGCTGTAGAGAAAGGTTGGGTTACGTTAATTGGAGCTACTACAGAGAACCCAAGTTTTGAAGTAATTCCGGCCTTATTATCTAGATGCCAGGTTTATATTTTAAATTCTTTTGATAAAAACGATTTAATAGCCCTTTTAAAGAGAGCTATTAAAAAAGATGACTTCCTTGTAGGAAAAAAAATTACTTTAAAGGAAACCGACGCATTATTGCAAGTTTCAGGGGGAGATGCTAGAAAGTTGCTGAATATTTTTGAACTTTTAGTTGAAAATGAAAAATCTATTACAATCACTAATAAACTTGTTTTAGAAAAAGTTCAAAAAAATACTGTTCGATATGATAAAACAGGCGAACAACATTATGACATAATTTCTGCTTTTATTAAATCCATAAGAGGAAGTGATCCTAATGCTGCTGTTTATTGGTTGGCAAGAATGATTGAAGGCGGTGAAGATGTGAAGTTTATTGCAAGAAGAATGCTTATTTCTGCTTCGGAAGACATCGGTAATGCAAATCCTACTGCATTAATATTAGCGAACAATACTTTTCAAGCTGTGTCGATAATAGGATATCCTGAATCAAGAATTATTTTAAGTCAATGTGCAGTATACTTAGCAAATTCTCCAAAGAGCAATGCCTCATACATGGCTATTAAAAAAGCTCAAAGTATTGTTAAAAACACAGGAGATCTATCAATACCACTGTACTTAAGAAATGCTCCTACAAAATTAATGAAGGATTTAGATTATGGTAAAGGTTATAAATATGCTCACGATTACGAACAAAACTTTGTTGCTCAAGAATTTTTACCCGAAGAAATTTCTAATACAAAAATTTACGAGCCAGGAAGTAACTCACGTGAAAATAATTTTAGAGAACGTTTAAGAAAGCTATGGGGTAAGAAATATAAGTATTAAAATTTAATTTGGTATTTTTCTATGATTAGATTTCCATTTTTATAATATTCAGCGATCCAAAAATCTCCTTTCTTTTCTAGAATTCCGTTTATATCTTTAATAATAAATATAGTATCATGACTCGTTTTTAAGATACTAAATAGTACTTCAGATTTTGTGTTTACTAGCTGAAATCCATTTTGGGTCTTTTTACCATATAACAGTATGTAGTTAGCTTTAGAAATCACTTTCGGCTTTACCTCCTTTACAACTTTAATTTTCTTTTCAAGTACAGGTTTCTTTTTAACAGAAGGTTCCTTCTTTAGTTCTATTACTTTTTTAGGAGTTTTATCAACATAACTTTCATCATATTTATAATTAAGTCTTTCTATTGATGCGAATGCTCTAGAGATAGTTTGATAATAACCTCTCGCAAATTCTTTTGTTTTACTTTTCCCTATTTCGGAAGTAAAAAGTGTTCTACCAAAACAATCTTTAATTTCTATAACTGTTTTTAATGTTAACAAACCCGATTTTTTATAAGCAGAAGCAAATAAAGCTAAACAAGCATCTTTGGAAAGTTCTTCAGGGTAACTATCAGTATCTATAAATGCATGCATTCCTATTTTGTTAAATAGAAATTTTGTTAAAGTACTTAATTTATATTGATCAGGTTCTTTAGCAAAATCAAATTGGCTATCTACAATAACGTACTTGTATTTATTGATATTAAAGTTTTGCGCAAAACCATTAATAAAGAACAATAATAAAATACTTAAAATAAAATTCCTCATACTATTCAATTACAAAATTTACTCCAAAGTTAACAGAAATTGTATTACTACTTCCAAAATCTTTTACACTAAATATGTTATCTACAAATCCAAACATACTTACTTTACCAAATTGCATAGACATTCCACTACCAACAATCATTGAAGAGAAATCATTTATCGTATAGGTAACCTTCGATTGAATCTTCTCTGTAAATGCTGTTTCAAAAAAACCAGTTAATGCTAATTGAGGTTTTAAAGGTCTCATCACAGTATGTAATTGTAGACCAATAGCATTAAAATAATATCTCTTATAAGTACCTGTAAAGCAAGCTTTCTTTCTTGTTTCTCCAAAACTATATTTAATAGCTGCATTTATTTTTAAAGGCCTCCATGATGTGTAGGCCTCTTCATTTTCGTCAGTTGGGACTTTATCGTCAAAATCATCCTGAAGCTCGTCCCAGTAATCTCTAGGGTTGTTTGGATCAAACTCAAAATCAATTCCATCAAAGGTGTAGCTCCCTTTTGCAGAATATTGCTTTGTGTTTTTAGAATGTCTTATAAAGCCAAAATCCAAAATACTTCCTGTAAATTCTAATTGAGGTGAGAGATGATAGGTTAATCCAAAATCAAAACCAATTCCATAATTACCCCCTAAAAAAGTTTTACTTAATAAACTAGATGGATTATCTATAACATTATTATTCTCTATTAAACCAGATGTTTTTATCAAGGCGTCTACATTATTTAATGTTTGCCTTAAAATGTTGGTATCGTTTTGAAATGTTGTAAATGTTCCAGAATTATGATTTGTTTCTAGGTTAAAACTTGAGGAATAAATTTTAGCCCTAGCACCTATATTCAATTTACTATTCATTTTTTTAGAAAATCCAAAATGGAAAACTCCTAAGATATCTGCTTTAGCAACTAACTGAGAGATTGAAAATGGCCTGTTTAGTGAGTTGTTATTACCAAGCAAAAAAAGTTGAGCAAAATCTTTAGGAATATATGCTGTTATATCTACCTCTTCATAAAAACCAAAACTTAGATATGTTTTATTATCTAATCTATACCCACCATATAAAACATCAATTCTAGCATTAATATTAATGTAATCTTCAGGCTTTGAATTTTCTATGGCCTTATCTAGCTTCGCTCTAAATGTATTACCATTATCTAAAAATAAATCTTCTAAAGTAATTCCAGTAGATCCAACACTTAAATTAAACCCCGAAAAAAAAGGAATTCCATAATGATATTGATAATTAGTTTCAGCTCCAGGATTTAACAATAAGGTTTGTGGATTTTCAGCAAATGAATATGTTAATTTCTGCTGTGAGAATCCAACCTTATAAATAAGCAAAAAGAACAAAGAATAAAATATCTTCCTCATTTAAACTAAATATTTAAATAATAAGTCCCTGTTGATTTAAAATCAAACGTTCTTGAAATACTTGGATCTAAAGGTGTAATTGATGGTGCCAATATCACATTAAATCTTATTTTTTTAGATGCTAAAAACAATGGATTATTAGATATAAGAATGTTGATTTCACGTTTAAAATTATTCTCGTTAGAAAGAACTACAAATGAAGGATGAACAAATGTGATATTTCCTAAATCATCCTCAAAGCTTACAGAAATAGTAATCGCTCTATCAAACTGATTACTAATTTCCATGTTAATTTGTAATCTAGTCAGATTATCTCTTACTCCATCAGATTGCAATACTGTAAAATCTCCAACAATAGCATCTATTTCTAAATCATCAACATTATTAATCTGGTCAATAAAATCATTCTGATTTAAATTAAAAGAGATTAATGGTGAAGTAAAAGTTGGAGTAAGGTTTAAATCTGTGTCGTCAAAATTCAAATTATCGACACAAGAATTTAGAAATAAAAAAAGGAATAATAAAACAGTAGGGATTTTTATTAATCTCATAATAGTTATGATAGTTACTAGTAAACGAATAAGTTGCTAAAGATATTGTTTTATTTCCAATAGATAGTGAACTGAGTTTATGTTTTTAGGTGTATTAGACACTTTTTCGAAATCGCAATGAATAGCCGAAAAACCACAATTTAGAGCACCTTCTATATCCGCTTCTAAATTATCTCCAATCATCATAGAACTCTTTGGGCTAGCCTTAGTTTTTTCAAGGGCATGATGAAAAACTAAAGGGTTTGGTTTTTTAACTCCTACAGATTCTGATGTTATAATTTTATCGAAAAAATGTATGATTCCAGATTTTTCCATTTTAAGGTTTTGCACCTCTTCAAAACCATTTGTAATGATGTGCAATTGATATTTAGGCTTCAAATATTCTAAAAGCTCTATGGTTCCATCAAAAAGATGATTGTGATTAGGAAGTTTTTCTATATAATCTTCGGATAACTTATCAATTAATTGATCACTAATTGAATAATTTATAGAATCAAAAGTTTCTTTTAACCTGTAATATCTTAAATCTTCTTTAGACACTTCTTCTTCTCTATACAATTTCCAGTATTTAAGGTTTATAGGAATATATGTTGGAAGAAAAGTCTCAAAATTAACATCAAGTTGATGGTCAGAAAAAATCTGTTGGAATGTTAAACTGGAGTTTTTTTCGAAATTCCAGAGTGTATGATCGAGATCAAAAAAAATGTGTTCTATTTTCATCCGTCAAATATAAGAATCTAGTACTTTAGAATAATTGAAGTAGCTATATTTGTTTGTTAAGAATTTCTTTTGAAAAAAAAACTTCACATATTGTTTCTCTGTGGTTGGTATCCTTCTGATGTTTTACCAAATAATGGTGATTTCATTCAGCGACATGCTGAAGCTGTAGCTTTAGATCATAATGTATCTGTTTTACATATTGTTTCAAGTGAAAATTGTTCTGAAAAAATTGAAGTTACTTCAAAAAAAACCAATAATGTCAGCACTCATATTGCTTACATAAAAACTTCCAAAAATAAACTTATTAAAGTCCTCCGATTTTGGAAAGCATATAAACTTTTACTAGCTATAATTCCAAAGTTCGATTTAGTTCATTTAAACAAACTGTATCCTTTTGGATTATTCGCATTGCACTTAAAGTTCAAGAAGAAGGTTCGATATATAATTTCTGAGCATTGGTCTGGTTATAAAACTCCAATAATTTATAAAGTTCATCTAATTCACAAACTAATTGGTCAAAAAATAGTTCGAAAAGCAGAGCTTGTAATACCTATTAGTAGAGATTTAGGCAACAGTATGCAGGAGCATGGATTTAAAGGAAAATATGACCATGTACCAAACGTTGTAGACACAAAAATGTTTATACCCATTGATAAAAAAGAAGATGTTTTCACCTTAGTTCATATTTCAAATATGGTGGATACATATAAAAATGTTAGTGGTATTATCAGAGTGATTAAGAGATTGGAATCTAAAATTGATGATTTTTATGTTAAATTAATAGGCGCAAAGCCTACTAATTTGATAGAGTTGGCTAATCAAGAGCTAATTGATCCTAATAAAATTGAATTTATTGAGTATCTACCACAAGAAGAAATGATTACTCATTTACAAAAAGCTCATGGTCTTTTAATGTTTAGTAATCAAGAAAATTTACCATGTGTGATTTTAGAAGCCTTTTCATGTGGGACGCCTGTAATTTCAACCAACGTTGGTGGTATTCCTGAGTATTTTCCTAAAGAGTTTGGTTTTCTTATTGAAAAAAATGACGAAATCGCATTGTTAGATAAAATCTTAGATTTATATAAAAATCCAATCCACTTAAAATCAGAAATGCATCAGTACGCAATTGATAATTTTTCTAAACAAGCTATTTCAGATTCTTTTTCAGCCATCTATTATAAATCGTTAGGTTTATGAATCTACTAATTAATTATATAAAAGGTTTTATAAATAGATCCGGTAATTATGTTGCGTTATCTACACTAATTTCAAGAATTTTATCTTTTCTAGGTGCTTGGATTGCATTACAGATTATTGATAGCAAAGAGCTTGGCGTTATCTTGTTCGCATTTAGTATCATTCAATTTATTATTCCTCTAGGAGGTTTAGGATTACATCAAAGTCTTATTAGGTATGGTGCATTATTAAAAACAACTGAAGAGAAAAATCAGCTTTTTTCATTTGTTTTAAAAAAAGGAATCATAGGATCTGTTGGTTTGATTTTTTTAACCATTATTGGCGGTTATTTTATCACTTTTCAGTTTGATGAAACTTATTATTATCTAATCATCCTATCAACTGCAATTATTACCAATTTTGTTTTTGAAGTTATTAAAATTCAGTTTAGACTTAATCATCAAAACAAGAGTTTTGCAAAAAGCGAAATAGCATTTAGTATAATACAAGTTGTATTAATTTTTACTTTAAGCTATCTATTTCAAGGTCTTGGTTATGTTATCTCTTTAATCATTGCCCCTTTAATCGTCTCTTTGTTTTTTATAACAAGATTTTCTTTTCCGAAAAAAACCTCTCTAAAAATCATGAATTTCTCTTTTTGGAGATATGGTTTCTTTGCAAGTTTATCTAACGTAGTGACTCAATTACTTTTCATAGTAGACATTCTTTTAATAGGATATTTTTTAAACAGTCCAGAATTAGTTACCACCTATCGTTACGTTTCCATCATTCCATTTAGCTTACTTTTTCTTCCAAGAATTTTTATGACAACAGATTTTGTGAGTTTTACAGAAAACATCTATAATAAAAAATACATCAATAACTACATTAAAAGTTATATGTTATTATTTAGTATTTTAAGTATCACTATACTTATAATTTCACTTGTATTTTCTTCAGAAATTCTCAAAATTTTCCAAAAAGGTTATGAAGATTTTTCAACTTCTTTTTTAATCCTTATGATTGGTGTTATTGGAATCTACGTGACTAGAGGTTTGTTTGGGAATTTATTATCATCCATTGGAAAAGCAAAATTAAACTACTATATAGCCATATCTGCATTAGCATTAAACATTATAGGTAATTCTTACACAATTTCAAAATATGGGCTCAAAGGGGCGGCTATTGTAACATCAATACTTATGTGGTTAACTGGAATTGCTTCATGGGTTTTATTTAAAATACATTATAGAAGACTACTTCTTAAAGAGCTTCAAAACTGAAGGTAAGTTATTAAACTTAAGAAACTCATAGTCTACAGATTTAGCTCCAAAACTTAAGAAATAATTTGCGATCGATTCAATTGACGATCCTCCAAAGTTAAACATCTCATAATCTTGTTGATATTTATAAATAGCTCTGTCGATTAAAAAGGTATTTGCTCCGTTTTTTCGGTTTGTAAAATCTGTTGAAGAGCACAAAATTGTAATTGTTTTTTTGTTTTTAAGAAAAAAAGCTGAAGCTACTAATTTGTCTACCTCATAAACTGATAACACCTCTCCTACTCCTCTATCAATACAAACATCCATCAATTTATTTAACTTCTCGTAATCTTGTTGATCTATATTAGAAGTCCTTTTACCAACATTATTTTTGAAGAGAGATATTAATTTTTTAGGACTGTCTTCCCACTTTTCCAATAGATGGTTTTTAGCAGCTCTTTTTAGATCTTTCTTTCGATCACTCTTATAAGATTCTTTCATTGATTCGTAATCAGAAGTCAATTGAAGTTCTTGGAACTGATTTATTTTAGAAAGACAGTCAATTTCATTCTTCGAATTTAATCTCAACTCTACAAACTTAAAACTCTCTTTAAGGCAGTTTATAAAGTCATCTTTATTATAATCTTCAACTTGAGAAAAAATCCCTAATTGTAAAATCCAAAATGGAGGGTATACATATTTAATAAAATGTTTCTTTGTATTAGGAATTGGCATTACTGCCTCATAATCATTTAAAACTAGAACATTCCAATGTTCAACAACAGTATCTATATACCAAGTATAAGCACACAGCAAACTCTGAGATGATTTTTCTATACACTCATTGTATTTAGCATCATCTAGTTCATTTCTGTGAATATTCTTAATCATTAAACCTTTATGATTTTCAACATCGTTTCATAAACTCTTTGCCATCCTCTCCAACGCAAATAACCACTTATACTCTCATTATGAAATAGTGTAATAAAAGTACCTTTAACGTTCTTCACTTCAATGTACAAATCTTTTATTTTTCCCAAGGATTGCTTGGGAGTTAACTCCATGTAATCGTTTAGAGTAGTATCCATTAAAGCAAAAGGAAATATTTTTAAAGGTGTTTGTATTTCAAAATCTAAATCATAAAAATAAAAAGGAATACATGTACTTGCTCTAAAACCTACATGACTGGCATAGCCCATTGAGTAATCCTCCTCTACCTCTAGATCAATTAGATTTTGGTATGTTTCTGGTAAACTAAACCTCAAAAAATGTTGTCTAGATTTTGTTGTTGGAATATTTGTGATACTCTCTAATCGTTCTTTTTCTTTCTTCAACATGCTGCTATTCTTCATCGTGAAATAAGAAGGATGTAGTCCTACTTTAGCATAATCGACAATATGTTTTATAAGCAATCTAAATTTATTTTTAGAAGCTGAAACATTAGTATCAAATGTTGTATAATCTGCAATTAAAAAGAAAAAAATTGTTTTAATTTTATGGCTCTTACTTAATGCTAATATCTTATCAAACACATTATATGGGTCTTTCCTAATTCTCAATAACACCAATAATCGATCCCAAAAGTTTCTTAGTTTTAACTTAAAAAAATCATTAATAAAACCTCCTGTAGACCTTACAAAACTTTTGTGTTTATAGGCATAAGCATTATCAATATCTATTGTAGATATAAAATTAAAAGACCTTTCGGGAAACTCATAATCAACAAATCTTTCTGTAAGTTCTTTTTTAAGCTTCATTGCCCAAAGGTCAACAACAGGTTTCTCTAAAAAACGATATTTAAATGCCAAACTTTGCTCAGCAGTATATCGCTCATGAATATCTCTAACATGCGGTAAATATTCTTCATATCTAGAAATTAGATAGAAACTTGCTGAGAAAATATCAAAAGGAATGTTCGATTTTGGTCCAGCATTGAAAAAACAAGGAACTTCATCCCAATTTTGAATATTAATCTCTAGATCACTAACTCCTTGATCAAATAGTAAATCGTGGCTTCTAATAAAAAACTCATTTCCTAAAGGAACTTTTGTATAACTTAACTTAGGCCCATTATGAGCTACAAATTCTTCTATTTTAGATGTGAAATCAACAGAAACTAAAAGAATTCTAGTAAAAATATGCTTGAAAATATACCGAACTCTAGGTGTTACTTTATGGGTATATACAAGAATCAAAACAGAAGAGAGTATTAGATTTCGCCATTATCGGCAAAGCTAAAATAAGACTTTTCAGTAATTATTAAGTGATCTAATAACTTAATATCCAAACTATCTCCCGCTAGTTTAACCTTCTGAGTAAGCTCTTTATCTGATATGCTAGGCTGGATATTTCCAGAAGGGTGATTATGGCATAGAATAATAGCAACTGCCGACAGTTCAAGAGCCCTTTTATAGAGTAGTCTTATATCAACTATTGTGGATGTGATTCCTCCTTTACTAAACAAATCTTTAGACAGGACTTTGTTTGAATTGTTTAAATACAATACCCAAAATTCTTCATGCTCTTTATCTCCAACTAATGGTTTCATAATATCATAAACCTCTCTACTACTCTGTATTTTTTGAATTTGAAATGAGTCTTCATATTGCCTTCGCTTACCTAATTCTAAAGCCGTAATAATACTAATAGCTTTAGCCTCTCCGATTCCTTTAAATTTCATCAGTTTTTCAATAGGAAGCTTCGCTAGCTCGTTAATATTATCGTTTACCATATTTAAAATACGTTTCGAAAGATCTACAGCACTTTCTTCTTTGTTTCCTGATCCTATTAAGATGGCTATTAATTCTGCCGAACTTAAAGCAGATTTACCTTTGGTAAGTAGTTTTTCTCTGGGTCTATCATCTGAAGCCCAAGACTTAATGGTGAGTTTTTTCATAAAGCAAATTTTCTTATAAAAGTACAAAAGATGTTTTAAGTGAAACTCTTACTTTTCTTTCAAAAAAATTCTTAACTTTAGAGTTCGTTCTAAACATCACTTGTCCTCTTCAGTTTAGAATCCTAATAAATAGTAGTATCCCCATTTGTCAGGGTTATATAATTTCCTTGTTTCTGGGTATTGCTTTGCTTTAATCTAAAGCATATTTTTATTTGAAAAATAATATGTTGGCAATTAATCCCACCTTTTGAGCCAGCATGTTAGTGCGGTTAGAAATAGTAACTTAAATTAACATTTATATGAAAAGAAAATTGAACAACTATTTGAAAATCGGTATATTCTTTTTTGGGATTTCAGTTCTTCTATGGAACTGTCAACAAGAAGATTTACCTATTGAAAAGCAAATTGAGACACAGCTCACCACGTTATCTTTATCTGAAGCGAGGCAGGTATTTTCATTACACGAAAGAAAGGTCAACAATGCAATCAAAACATCAAAATCCTTTAGTTCTTCGGCTATTATAATTAACCCAGATTGGAGTACTTTTAGTCAAGATTCATTAAATTTCACAAATGCACTCCTAAGCAGAGTTGAGGCGTCTATTAACGTAAGTGTTGATTTTGACATAAGTTTAGTGTTTATTGGAATAGAAAACCATACCATCAAAGCAATACAATCAATACAAGCAAATGAGCGTTATGATAATGGTTGACCCGTCCTGAATAAAGGCTACATAATTTTAAACATTATGTACAAAAATGACAAAGTAATTAGACGGTATTCTGAATCTTTTAAACTTAAAATTTTAGACGAACTTACCGCAGGAAAACT
>Ga0115559_1000931_pt1 | contig 19606 bp, 17 predicted proteins | sample COGITO_mtgs_1105_3_FD_87281 | JGI IMG/M metagenome (GOLD analysis project Ga0115559, IMG submission 87281) | Pelagic marine microbial communities from North Sea - COGITO_mtgs_110506 | ecosystem: Environmental > Aquatic > Marine > Epipelagic | place: Germany:Helgoland, sampling site Kabeltonne... | reverse complement strand
TGGGGCTCGAACCCACGACCACCGGAATCACAATCCGGGGCTCTACCAACTGAGCTACAATCACCACATTGTCGTTTCCGCTCTAATGCCCATATCATACCCAATTTCTAATTAGGTTAGCACCTTGATGCCTAAATATTTAGCACTAAAACACCATCATTCAACGTCGCAAATCGATAAACCAGAGCCATTTTTAATCCCAACTTTAAGCCTATTCATCGAGCGTAAAGTATGGCGCGCCCGACAGGACTTGAACCTGTAACCTACGGCTTAGAAGGCCGTTGCTCTATCCAGTTGAGCTACGGGCGCTCAACTCTTATCGACTGCGAATTGGTCGGGGTGGAGGGATTCGAACCCCCGACCCTCTGGTCCCAAACCAGATGCGCTACCAGGCTGCGCTACACCCCGACTGACGGATCACATCCACTATCTTTTTCAATATTCACTTGTATCTGTAAACAGTACAAAGCAGTCTTGAAGAAGCAACTCATAGCGTGACCCAAATTCGCTGAGGCGCGACTATACTCACAGACCACATTTGCGTCAACGAATTTAACTAAAAAAACAACTATTCGTCTCTCAAACCGTTTCATTGCCTCCAACTCTTGAAGTTTGGGCATTGCGCCCCTATTACTCGTCCATCTACAACGATTCAACACGGATCATTTTTAACTTCACGACTATTAATAAACCAATTATGAGCAAACAAGAGACACACGTTTTTCAAACCGAGATCAGCCAGCTACTCGACCTAATGATTAACTCGCTGTATAGCCAAAAAGAGATTTTTCTACGCGAACTCATATCGAATGCCTCAGACGCGATCGACAAACGTCGATTCGAAGCACTAACTGATGCCAGTCTTTTGGTGGATGGCGAAGAGCTCGCCGTAAAGATCGATATAGATGCAGACGCGAAAACCTTGACCATTAGCGACAATGGTATTGGTATGAGCCATGATGAAGTTATTGAAAACATCGGCACCATCGCCCGTTCTGGCACTAAAGGCTTTATGCAGGCAATGCAACAAGCTAAAGGCAAAGACGCCGATTCTGACGTAAACCTAATTGGCCAGTTTGGCGTAGGCTTTTACTCCGTTTTTATGGTTGCCGACAAAGTTGTGTTAGAAACTCGAAAGGCAGGCAGCGATGAGTGCGTAAGTTGGGAGTCTGCCGGCAAAGGCGAATTCAGCATTGGTGAAGCGGGCGATCTTGAAGTAGGCACGCGAATAACTCTGCATCTTCGCGACGAAGAAGAGGAATACCTGCAAGACCAACGTCTGCGCCACATCATTAACACCTACTCTGAACATATTTCTCTGCCAATTAAAATGCTGGGTGCCCCAGTTCTTAACGAAGAAGGCGAGCCAGACGAAAACGCTCCGCGTGAATACGAGGCGGTCAATACAGGTACAGCTCTCTGGGCACGTCCTAAAAATGAGATTAGCGAAGAAGAGTACCAAAGCTTTTATCAAGGCTTAAGCTATGACATGGAGCCGCCTCTATCAACTTTGCACCACAAGGTTGAGGGCAACATTGAATACACGTCACTGTTGTTCATCCCTAAGAAAGCGCCTTTTGATTTGTGGAACAGAGAAAATCGTAAGGGCCTAAAGCTCTACGTGCGCCGTGTATTCATTATGGATGACGCCGAAAACCTGATGCCTAATTACCTTAGGTTCGTAAAGGGGGTTATCGATGCAGCTGATTTACCGCTTAACGTTTCGCGCGAAATTTTACAAAGCGATCGTGATATTCAAAAAATCAAAACCCGCGCCGTTAAACGCGTGCTTGATGAATTAACTCGCGTCGCTAAAGACGATTCAGAGGCTTATCAGTCGTTTTGGAACGAGTTCGGTCAAGTAATGAAAGAAGGCATGGTTGAGGATTTTGCCAACAAGGACACATTATTAGGCCTACTTAGATTTGCGAGCACACACAGCAACGAGGAGTCCCAAACGGTTTCTCTGAGTGACTATGTTGCACGCATGAAGGATGGCCAAGAAACGATTTACTACATTACTGCCGAAACTCATCGAGCGGCTCTTGGGTCTCCGCATTTGGAGATGTTTACCAAAAAAGGCTTAGAAGTGTTGTTACTAAGTGATCCTGTAGACGAATGGCTGGTCAACAGCTTGCCTGATTTTGATGGAAAGAAGCTTCAGTCTGTCAGCAAAGGCGACCTAGATCTTTCTGAAGACGAGTTACAGCAGCAAGAAGAGCAAAAAGAATCAATGAGCAGCATCACAGACAAGCTTGCTGAGGCGCTCGCTGATTCTGTAAAAGAGGTTCGTTTAACATCCCGCTTAACTGAGTCCCCTGCATGCTTGGTGGCTGACGAGAACGATCCGGGCGCTAACCTAGAACGTATTATGAAAGCTATGGGCCAAGATGCACCAAGCTCTAAGCCGATTCTAGAAATAAACCCTGAGCATCCGCTCATCAAGGGACTTAAGGCAGACGACGAGTCTCTGGCCGATTGGGCGCAAGTGTTGTTCGATCAAGCGGCTTTAAGCGAAGGCGCACAACTAAAAGACCCTGCGGACTATGTGAAACGAATAAACCGTTTATTGCTCGCTAGCTAACAACTGCTGATTTTTAGCGTTATTTAAAAAGCCCGTTTAGATTTTTGTCTAAACGGGCTTTTTTTGTTTCTAATAGCTTTTCGAAAAAATGTAGAGCACGCTATTTGGCTACAAAGCGACTCTTCTTAAGATCTTTATAAACTTTACCAGCCACAAAAACTTCACCATTCATGGCAATGTAAACACCGGGGTCTAAACACTGGCTCGCGGCGACGGCTGAGCCCAAATTGAACTCCGCATCGCTGTCTTTAAAGATAGCCGGCGCCAATGCTCCCGTCATCACAATGACCTTGTCGGCTAATTTATCACCGCCATTCGCCTTTAAGTATTCGGCCGTCATCGGCATGGTGTCTGTGCCGTGGGTAATAACGATTAACTTCTGTGGTGCTGCGCTGACCGCCTCAAGCAGATCGACCCTATCGTCATCAGTCATTTCTAAACTGTCCTTAGCCATTACAGACGTTACAGTTGCATCAATATTAGTCGGCAGATCCGCCAGTAACGCCTTTACCGCAGGCGATCCAACTTCATACTTGCTGCTGGCATCAAAATAAATTTTGTCGATCGTACCGCCAACACAAAAAAAGTGAATATTTAACATAAGGTTAGCCCTGCGAAGCACGCGCTATGATTTTTTTAAATACGTCAGTCAACTTTAGGTTTGTCTAGTCGGCTAACGCGAGATGCCCTGTCTTGACCCAGATAATAGTCTCTTCTTCCACAAACGGGAAATGTTGAGACATATGCGGACTACGAAGCCATGTACCCGCAGCGTAGGAACCAAACTCGTCCTGAAACACACCCGAGATAACGTAAATCTCCTCGCCGCCTACATGGTAATGAGGTTTGAATCGTTCTCCTGCTGGCCATTTTACCAATGCAGTGTGCTCAGTACCAAAGGAATGCAACGGCATTACTTGCATACCACCCTGCCCTGGCAGCCATTGAGACTGCTGTGTTCCAATACTCACGCGTTCGGTGTCTCCATTTTGAAATTGGCACAGCTTAACGAGCAACGTACAACCACCCTCACTAAAGGGTGCGTGACCAGAGCCCGCGGGATTACGAAAATAATGCCCTGGTCCATAATCCCCCGATTCGTCAGAAAACACACCGCTCAGCACAAGAATCTCCTCTCCTTTTGGATGTTCGTGTCGTTTAAATCTCGCCCCTGCCGCATATTCTACGATACTGGTTGCATGACCTGATTCGCGTTCTTCTCGCGCTAAAGGTTTTCGGAGTACACCGAGTGCCGGGCTTGGTTGCCACTCCATAGCAGTGGTGTCGATAACGATTTGCTTAGCCAAATCCATATTCAGATTGCTGATAGGTGCTGTCACGGAAATTTTCAAGTTAGTTAGAGTATCCTTTTAAGACCGAATGATACCGCGATAGCGTGCACGCAATTTCATTCTAGACGACTAAAGACGCGCTTAGTAAACTCGTCTCTGCGATGCTCAATACGGGCTTAAGGCATATGCTCTAGAAGCTATAGTCTGCTGAGCCGAGAGCGTAGTTTGCATCCGACCTACCAAAAAGAAATAGCGCATATATCAGCAGCTAAGTAACCACTACTAGAAGTTGCGGCGGCTAAAGCTTTTTTAATTTGTTGTACACATTTCAAAGCGCTCACTCTATAGTACGAGCGCGTTTGATACACAGTTCATCGTGAAGCAATTCTATTCGATCGCTTGCCGCGCGTTCATAGCACCATGGGAATAACGCATGAACAAAGGACATTCCAGCAAGTTTTAAAAACAGTAAACCAAACGAACCAGCGACGCCGAGATGCTGGAAATAGGTTTCGCCAACTTTCTGTGGATGCTCAGTAAATAGCGTTTGAAAACGAGACATGCGGTGCTCCGTGATTAATATAAATTGGACTTAGTTTTTAGCGGCGCAGGCGCTAACTTCAGCCATTTCCAGACAAACAATAACCACATAACACTGCAAACTCTTACCATAAAAATCACTAAAATCGATTTACACCATAAAATAATCCCGCATAATGCCTCATAATTAGAATAAAATTATCAAACTGCTGAAGTTTGTCGAAAAGGATATGGATACATACGACCGGCTAATTTTAAAGCACCTACAACACAACGCCGATATTAGCGTGGCCGAGTTGGCTGAGAAGATCAACCTGACGGCAAACCCCTGCTGGCGTCGACTGCAAAAATTGCAAGAACAAGGATTTATTCATAAGCGCGTTGCCCTACTCGACAAAGATAAACTTAATCTTGGTGTAACTGTGTTTATAAACATACGAACCCGTCATCACAGTCAAGCATGGTTTGAGCAATTTAAAGCGGCAATTGACGAATTACCTGAGATCGTAGAGTTCTATAGGATGTCAGGCAGCATTGACTACATGCTCAAAGCAGTAGTCCCTAGCATTAAAAGCTACGACGACGTATATCAAAAATTAATTGCAAAAGTGGAGCTCGAAGATGTCAGTGCGTTTTTTGCAATGGAGGAAGTGAAACACACTACGGAACTACCTCTTCAGTATATTACTGACTAACCCAAGCTTGCTGATTGATACAACAGAATGCACCGCCCCTGAACTACGAACTCGTATTGATAGAAAATTCTAAAGACATTTTAGCCGCGAGTACAGATGCTTCCTTGTATGCCTTCTTGAGATCATTAATCTTCATACGTCCCTGCGTACAACTTAAACTTGGGTCGATAATGAGGCGTCCATTCATCGCTTCACGGCCTAACAACATCCTATGCCCCATTGAGTCTCTATTGGATAAGGTTAAATCAACCTCCCAAACCTTTCCCGCAAGCTGTATAGGTGTCCGGATAACATAACGAGACTCAGCCTCGCCGCTCGAGCTCTTCACTAAACGTTTGTCGGCAACGGCTTGCTCGCAAACAATGGTGATATCCAAATCATTTACCAGTGGGTGAACTTCAAACCGAACCCATGGCGCATCGTCCCGCTCAAACGTTTCTATATTAAACGCATGAATAGAAGACGTTTTAGCGCCTGAGTCAACTCGTGCCTTAATTGCTGCTACGTGAAGATCAGGGAAGGCACACCATTCGCTGCGACCAATAATAGTTTTCTCTTTCATGCTCTACTCTGTAACAAGTGGTGATTTTGACTCAGACTAATTTTTTTATAATAACAGTGCTGCTTCGCAAAAACTCATACACCAACCAAACAGCCTGAGAACTAGGCAATCAAAACAGGCAATCAAGCAACCACTGTCTTGTCTGACTTGGCTGAATGACGGCGTCAATCTCGAGAACTGTCGCTACTTCAGTAGCTGCCCCACGCCGATACTGCTCAGCCAAAAGGTCGCTAAATAACGTTTCTCGCTCTTCGTCAGACTGGCACGCTGCTAGCTCTTTCTTAAAACCCAACTGTACCGCTCCTTCTAAGCCCATGGCACCAAATTCTCCAGTTGGCCAAGCCACCACCGCGTCAGGCATTTTAGTGCTGCCACCGAGCAACGCTTGTCCGCCAAGACCATAGCACTTGCGGACTACAACGCCTACACTCGGTACATCTAGGGCTGCACCACTACCGAATAATTTTGCGAGTTCGCGTACTGCTCCTAATTCTTCATGCGCTGGTCCAACCATAAACCCCGGTGTGTCGCAAAAGATCGCAACGGGGATGTTCCAGGTATTGCACAGTTCTAAAAACTCAGCACTCTTGTGTCCTGCGGCTACATCAATAGCGCCCCCGTTTACCGAACAATCACTAGCGAGCACACCTACTGCCATTCCGTTGAGGCGCGCGAATAAAGTCTTAATCGCCCCTCCATAACCCTCTCGCAACTCAAGCACACTGTCTTGATCAAACACTCCTGCAAGTAATTCGACCATTGAGTAAGTAAGTTTGCGATTGCTTGGCATAAAATGGTCAAGATCGCTTTGAGGCGCGGCTATTTCAGACGCCGTCCAACCGGTCAAGTATCCCAGTATTTGTTTTGCGAGAGTCGCAGCGTGTGTCTCGTCGTCAGCCACTAAATCAAGCACACCATTTGTCGATTGAACATCAACGGGCCCAATATCTTTAGGTTTAAAGTCACCTAAGCCACCGCCCGATATCATTGCGGGTCCGGCCATCCCTATCCAAGACTGGCGGGTACCAATGCGTATATCGGCCGCACCAAATAACGCAGCGTTACCTGCAAAGTTTTACCCATTAGCCACCGAAATACGTGGCACTACGCCTTCCAATCTTGCCCAATTAGAAAAAGTCGTACAGCCAAGTCCAGAGTTAATATGCAATACGTCGGTATCACCTGGTCGACCGCCGCCGCCTTCGGTATACATCACGACCGGAGTACGCTGTTGTTCGGCCACATCTAACATGCGATCAATCTTGGCATGATGATAATAACCTTGGGTTCCTGCCAAAACAGAATAATCGTTAATAATGAACGTTGTTTTTAGTCCTTCGCTGGCAGCAGAATCGAGTCCTAAAGGAACTTTTCCCATACCTGTAATAACACCATCGGCGGCCGTATTTTCTCGCAACTGTTCTTTGGAATAACGAGATGCCTGAGCTGCAACGGCTAAACGTCCATATTCTCTAAACGACTCTGCCTGACAATAAAGCGCTAGGTTCTCTCGAGCGGACAAATAGCCCTTGTCATGCCGCTTTTTGACAGCTTGCTCTCGATGAGCATCGTCAGCGAGCGAATGCAATCGAATTGACTCTTGTGCGAGAGCTGTTTCTGGGTCGTTAACGGACGATTTAACCCTAGACGCAGTGGAACTTGCCGCGTGTTCATTTTCGAGCGCGGAATCCCCTGGTAATACATCAAACAATACTTCACCACGCCCCACAGAGTCATTGAGCTTTACCCGCAAATCTAGGACACGGCCGGCCACTTCTGCCTCTACCTTTACGTGTACCTTCATCGACTCTAGAGTCAAGACAATTTGTCCTGGATCTACCAAGTCGCCATTAGCGGAAAGAATTTCAATTACTTTGCCAGCTAAGGGCGCAACATGAGATTTCATAGGGTGTTCTATATTAATGATTTTATGACTAAAGTTTAACAGATGCGGACATCACCTTTCATGTCAGAGTATCTTCTTAACATAATAAAAAAATAAATTTTGCGTTGTAACAATGATGACAATTAAAACAGATTTGGCCGTGGCCTACTCGTCCGCAACCGCGGTTACATTAGTCACCCTTTTAGCCACCTCACTCATTTTCTTACCGACAAATTCTTCCGCGCAAAGTGGGTTTCCAGAAACGCAACTTGCCATCATAGACTCCGCTAACCCTGTGGTTATAGATGGCAATATCAATGATGTAATATGGCAAACAGCGCCCATCATCTCTAATTTTCATCAAATTCGTCCTACCGACAAAGGTAACCCATCGCAGCGTACAGAAGTTCAACTGGCTCGCGACTCTCAATATATATATGTTGCGTTCAAAGCGTTCGACACAAATGTGAGTACTCTTTCGGCCAAAGGTTTGATACAAGGGCAAAACTATTTTTCAGACGACCGGTTTGCGGTCTACATCGATACATTTAACGATCGGCGTAATTCCTATTTTCTTCAGACCAATGCAAATGGTATTCGGCGTGATGCCCTTTTTGGAAATGACTACTTCATAGAAGACTGGAGTACTGTCTGGCACGTCGAAACCAAAGTACATGATTGGGGATGGTCTGGGGAGATGGCCATTCCCATACGGTCAATTTCGTTCGACCCGAATGCAAAGCAGTGGGGAATTAATTTCGGCCGAGTTTATCCACGTAACGGCGAGGAGATGGCGTGGTCTTCAAGCAATCGCAGCAACAAGCCTGCGGTAAGCGGGTATCTAAATGGCGTTGAGGGCTTCTCACAAGGCATAGGGCTTGAACTCAGCCCTTCTATCGCCCTAATTGCCGAAGATGACTCTAAAGGCCAGCGCAGCGAAAACATCGAACCATCGTTAACAGGCTTTTATAACATCACTCCATTTTTGACCGCAGGCCTTACATTTAACACCGACTTCTCGGCAACGGACGTTGACGACGTACAAGTCAACTTGAACCGCTTCTCGCTCTTTTTTCCCGAAAAGCGTGAGTTCTTCCTGCGCGACGCAAGTATATTTGAGTTCGGCAACATTGACCAAAATGGTCGCCCCTTCTTTTCAAGAAAAATTGGTCTTTCTGGCGATGGACGACCGCTCGAAATTGATGTAGGCGCTCGTTTATCAGGACGCGCGGGAGATTGGAACATAGGCGCCCTAGCAATAAAACAAGAAGCTGGAATCACTGGCGGCGATGAAGACCTCTTAGTTGCTCGAGCCTCTCGCAATGTCTTTGAAGAGTCAGACTTCGGTTTTATTGCTACTAAAGGCGATCCAAACTCTGATCTAGATAACAGCTTAATGGGCGTTGACTACAATTATCGAACAACGCGCTTTAAGGGCGACAAACGTTTAAACGCAAACGCTTGGTACCAAGAAAGTAATACGCAAGGTGTCAACGTAGGTCAAACGGCATATGGTTTTGGTATTAGCTACCCAAACGACAAGTGGGACGGTTATATGGATTACCGTCGTATCGAAGATAACTTTAACCCTGCGTTAGGCTTTGTTAATCGCCGTGGTGTCGAGTTGGTTGATTCCCAGATGCGATATCGCCACAGGCTAGATAATGGATTTTGGCAATGGCTCGGAGGCCGCGCACAGTATTTTAGGGCTGATACGATCAATGGAAGCATTCAGAGTCAAAGCGCTTTTATTCACCCTCTCGAAGGGCAATCCAAACGTAATGATTTTTTCACATTTTTCGTCGGTCAAACTAAAGAGGGCGTAATTGAGACGTTTCAATTGCCAAACGATATCCAGATAACACCAGGGCTCTATACATCAGATCGGTATGGAGTGTATGTTGAAACAGGTTTTCAGCGACCTTTGAGAATGGAATTAGAAATTGCCGATGGTGACTTCTTTGGAGGCACTCGACTTGAAATCAGACCTGAAATTGAATGGCGTCCTAACAAACACTGGTTGGCATCCGTTTCTATGTCGCAAAACCATATTGAATTACCACAAGGCGAGTTCACTAGCCGAGTTTTCTCAGCAAAGTTAAACTATGCGTTTAGCAGCCGCTGGGCATTGCTCAGCTTGGTTCAGGCTGACAATGGGAGTAATACCGTATCGATAAACAGTCGCTTACGTTACCAGCCCCGCGCCGATCGAGAATACTTGTTAGTGTTTAATCAATCACGTGACCGGATAACCGACGAGACTCTAGACACGTCTATTGTCTTTAAAGCACAATGGAATTTTCGCTTTTAGCGTGACGACTTAGCACTTCTTGGTCAGAAACCTATGACAAATATCGCTAAGGGATTGTTGGTTCTGTTGGCTATTTCAAGCTTTGTCGCACCCTATGTGCACACTTGTGCGCAGACTGAAGACGAATATCATCAAACAGACAATAATCTAATATTAGTACCTGCCAACCCCAGCGCTGGGTTCAACTACCCATATTACTTACTAATACCCAAATCGCATTCAGAATTCGAAAAGCAATATCTTGTAGTGGAAACTAACAACTCTGGCGTAAGTTATGATCTAGCACTACATACTGAAAAGACTCGCAAAGCCATCTTGGGCTTAGGCCCCCGGCCCAATGATCGCGCACGACTTGAATATGCCCTTGCTAATGCCGGTATTCCCGCGAAGCGAGACGAACAGCTTGGTCTACACCCATGCGCTTGACCAAGACACAATGCACATCAAAGAAGGCCCTGCTGTTCGGTTAGATCTTCAACTTCTAAGCATGGCAATAGACGCACAGAAAAAATTAGCTGCGCAGAAATATATTGTTGAGAACAAGCTCCTGATTGTTGGATTTTCGGCTTCTGGCACCTTCTCTAACCGCTTTGCTTTTCTACACCCAGACAAATTGCTAGCGGTAGTGTCCGGTGCGGTGAATGCTTTCCCTAAGCTGCCAGTTAACGCGCTAAACAAACAGGCATTGCCCTAACCCTTAGGGATATCTGACATGACCGAACTCACAGGAAGATGGTTTGACAAACAAGCTTGGGAGGGTCTGGCCCAATTGATTTTCATGAGAGCTGCAGAAGACAACGATGCACTGCAATTTAGCGATGCGTATTCTGATGCATAACGCAAACTCGTATTTGCACTGGTCGGAGAAGATATTGCAAATCGTTGGAACAAAGCACAACAGATTTACGTACAACAAAAAGCCAATACTACTTTGGTCAAGTATGGGCAGGTTGGCCACTGGACTGATGACCGCATTCGCAATGACATGGTTAACTTTGTTCGATCAGCCATGCTGAAGGATGTTCGGAGCGCATCTTCGACTACGCCTCGTAACCTTGATGTACCGACTCGCAACGCGCCGGATGTTGAATTACTGGGTCTTGGGCGTAAAACTTAAAACAGCTTACGCTCGAAGTCTGAGCCTCAAATGTCGAAGGAAAGTTCTCTTCACATTCTCCGAGCAGGCCACATATTAAAAAAAACCGCGCAAAACTCGGTCGATAGATTAATGGCGCGCCCGGAGAGATTATTCGGCGCGCCCTTGCGCCTCACCCCTTACGGGGTCACAACGAAGTTGCAGCCTGCGGCTGTTCAAAATCGTTCCTGACGATTTTGTCGAACTGTGGAGTTCTCATCATGTCTTCCGAGCTCACCATATATAAAAATACCGGCCTCGAGGCCGGTATTTTTATATATGGCGCGCCCGGAGAGATTCGAACTCCCGACCACCTGGTTCGAAGCCAGGTACTCTATCCAGCTGAGCTACGGGCGCGTAACTCTTTAGTTCCTCAGGCTTAAAAAATTAAGATTCCCTTGGAAGAGCGCGAGAGTATAAAAGAACCTTCGTACTTTTTCGACATCTACTTCATTGTTTTGTGAATTAGATACGTATAATCGGCGCTTTACCGCTAAACACACTTTATATCTGTCTTGAGCCTTAGTAGCCCCAAAGCAATTACTACTCAGTTAAATCGAGCCCAGTGTCGTGATCAACACCGATTACGTGCGTCGCTTAACCGTGCTCGTAAGAACAAAGACACAATGCTCCTTGCTAAGACCGAGAAAGAAATCTTTGCCTCTGCGCGATTGACTGAAGAAATTAGTCAACGCCCTACTTCGTTCACGTTTGATGATGCCTTACCTATTAGTGCTCGACGAGACGAGATTAAGAAGGCGATTGTCGACAATCAGATAGTCATCCTTGCCGGTGCTACGGGCTCTGGCAAAACCACACAGCTGCCGAAGATCTGTTTAGAAGCGGGTTTAGGGACTCGTGGTCTTATCGCGCATACGCAGCCTAGGCGTATTGCTGCTCGTACCGTTGCTAGCCGTATTGCTCAAGAGATGGGCTGTGAAATTGGTCAGCGTGTAGGCTTCCAAATCCGGTTTAAAGATGTATCCAGCGACACCACTCAGTTAAAGCTAATGACTGATGGGGTGTTGTTGGCCGAGTTTCAGCGCGACCCTTGGCTAAGCCGCTACGAAGTTATTATTATTGATGAGGCGCATGAGCGGAGCCTCAATATAGATTTTATTTTCGGGTTACTAAAGCCGCTTCTCAAAAAGCGCGCTGACCTCAAACTTATTATTACATCGGCAACAATTGACCTGGACTCTTTTGCGGAATACTTCAGTCGCGGTGACACAAAACCGCCTGTTATTGAAGTCTCAGGCCGAACTTTTCCTGTTGAAGTGCTGTATCAAGATGGTGATCAAGGCAGGAGTTCAAACACTGAAAATATCGAAGATGTCATTGCCGATACCGTAGGGTTGATCGTCCGCGAAGAAGCAGCAGGCAGTTTTAAGACATCGGGAGACATCTTGGTTTTTTGTGCTGGAGAGCGCGAAATTCGTGCAGCCGCGAAAGCAGTTCGTGGCTTGAACATTTCCTTGGATGTATTACCTCTTTATGCACGTTTAGGTGTCGCAGAACAAAACAAAGTGTTTCAACCTTCACAACACCGAAAAGTGGTACTCGCGACCAATGTTGCTGAGACATCGATTACGGTGCCTGGCATTGCTTATGTCATTGACCCAGGGGTAGCAAGGGTATCGCAATACAACTTCAGGGCTAAGGTCCAGAAACTGCCTATTGCTGAAATCTCCCAAGCGAGCGCTAACCAACGTATGGGCCGGTGTGGCCGGGTGCGTAACGGTGTTTGTTTTCGGTTGTATAGCCAAGAGAACTTTGACAAGCGTGAGGCATTTACACCGGCTGAAATCCTACGCAGCAACTTGACCTCGGTAGTACTGCAAATGATCCGGCTTGGGGTAAAAGACCCTAAGAAATTCGATTTCTTGGATCAGCCCGACAATCGACTGCTCAACGACGGTATCAAACAATTGCAGGAACTTGGGGCAATTGATTTAACTAAAAAATTGACGCCTATTGGTCGCCTAATGAGCGATCTACCCGTCGACCCACAGCTTGCAAGAATGCTAGTCGAAGCACGCGACTCTGAGTTCTTGTTAGACGCAATAATTGTTGCTGCAGCACAAAGTATGCGTGATGTAAGAGAGATCAAGCCAACCCAACCCCATGCATCGGAGAAAAACAACAGTAAAGAAAAAGGTCCAGCAAACCGCATTGCTCCGCTACATCCTCAGTCTGATTTCGGTTCACAATTGATGTTGTGGCAAAGCATTGAAGACAATCGACAGACGCTGTCCAACAAAGGGTTTAAAGAGTTATGTGAGAGACAGCGTTGGTCGATTCAACGGGTGTTCGAGTGGCGCGACCTTGTAAGGCAACTTAAGTCTATGTGCGCAGGCATGGCTAAAAAGCCGATCAAGTGGACCAAGCTTGAAACCGATTCAAACAATAAAAAGTTTAAAACGCAGCTAGACCTTGAGTCCAATCGTTATGAATCCTTACATCGTTCAATCGTTGCAGGGTTCTTATCTAATATACTCAACCGTAGTGTTGACGGAAATTACGTGGGCACACGCAATCGAGCGATCGTTATAGGCAATGACTCTAGCCTAAAAAAAACTAAAGCGAAATGGCTAGTGGCGACCGAGCTCACAGAGACCAATCGCTTATACGCACGTAACGTAGCGGTCATTCGCCCAGACTGGGTCATGATATACGCCAAAGACTACTTGAAATACAGCTACAGCGAACCCCGTTTCAAAAAGACCCGTGGCAATGTCACCGCACTTCGAAAATCTCTTTACAAAGGGCTTACTCTTAAACAGGGCGAGTCATGCTCGTATCAAACTGTGAACTTGGAAGAAGCCCGTATTATTTTTATTCAAGAAGCCTTGGTCGAGGCTATGTATGAACCAAAACGGCGCGAGATTAGCTTTATGCGCCACAATCAAGAGATGCTCGCTCTACTTGAAAAGTATGAGGTCAAAATGCGACGCCGCACGTTGGCCCTCAGCGACCTATGGATGTCAGACTTTTACGCTGAGCACGTCCCTACCGATTGTGCCAATGTCCAGGCATTCGAAAAATGGGCAATTGCAGGTGGCAATGATCGCCTTAAACTTCGCACAGAACAATTTGTTGAATCTACTGAGCAACAATCAATAGAAGCGAGTTTTCCAAATTCGTTATCCATTCAAGGCAAAGATTTACGGCTCAGCTACCTGTTTGACCCGAGCAGTGACGACGATGGTGTAACCCTGCACGTACCGGTGGAGCTATTAGCACCATTGCCAACACATATCGGCGACTGGCTAGTACCTGGACTATTAGCTGATAAATGCGCGGCTCTAATCAAAACCCTACCCAAACCAATACGTCAAAGCTACACACCAGCGAATGACGCCGTTGCTCGAATTATCGACAAGCTATCGGCTCAAGATGCGCCATTGATTAAGGTGTTGGGCGAGCTATTGTATAAAACGCGCGGAACAAAGATCCCTCTTGATGCGTGGAACGAGAAAAAGTTAGAACACCACCTGCGGATGAATTACTCGATTGAGGACGTTGATGGATCGTTGATCGAAGTAGGACGTGACTTGCTGCCCCTGAAACAGCGATACGCTGATGCCGTCAGTAATCGGCTTCATGCCAGTCAGGCCAAAGAACGCAAGGACTTTGAACGATCAGATGTAACGCAATGGCATCCAAGTTTAACCTTAGATCCCGTGAGCTATCGCCATCATGGAATGACGGTAGTCACGTATCCAATGCACCGTATTCAAAAAGACGGTTCCATCGATTTAGAGTTGAATGAATCTCGCAAAGTAGCCCTATTCCACAACCAGTTCGCGCTACCTTACTTGATTCAAAAAGAGCTAGAAGTTAGCCAACGCAGTACGATAACTCTGTTACTCAAGGAAATCGGACAGCGATTAAGACAAGATTCCAACAAACAACCAAAGAAAAATATAAATAATCAGCCTCGCGGTAAAACGTCGAAACAAACAAGCGATAACGCTTCATCGGGGGCTAGTCAGACAAATTCTCTGGCAGCGCAACTTAAGAACCTGAATTTGTCTACCAATCAAGGGCAAAGTCACAAAGCGTCAGCACAAGAGTTTAAGACAGGCTTTAAAAAAACCACTCGAAGTCGAACTCAGTTGAGCGAGGAAAGATGGATTGGCCCCATTGTGTATATCGCTCTGAGATCTGGCATTGCAGAGGCCATTAAGGATCATGGCCAGCCACACTCGCATTCAGAGTTCATAGCTTTAGTGCGCCAACTGGATCCGAACTGGCACAAAACAGCCTTAACCACAGCCGACCAGCTACGCACCGTGTTAACGCAGCAACAGGAACTCCTACATGAATTAATGAACACCGACGCTCCTACTGTGAGTGCCGATGAAGCAATCGAAGACATGAAGGGGCAGATTTACAGATTATGCGATCCGAACCACCTTTTACTCACCCCTCCAGCCGATCTACAACAATACCCTCGTTTGTTTAAGGCTATTAGCCAACGATCAGCGCGAATTCAAGACAGAGCTGACCCAGATGAACTGAGCACTCAGACTCTTGCGAAATGGCAAACAGCATTAGATGCATTAATCGAACGTGTCTGCAGGCCTCTGCAACAACAAGGCCTGGTGGATAAAAGCGAACATCTAAGCTACGTCACTATCACGATTCCTGGAGCCGCCGATTTCGCGTGGATGCTGGAGGAATGGAGAGTGTCATTATTTGCTCAACAATTGAAGACACGCTACAGCGTTTCAGAACAGCGAGTTGAGCGTTCTTATAAAGAACTAGAAGGAAAAGTTAGAGCGCATTTGGAACTCATCTAAACAAGAGCAGCTCCAAGCACAAGAAAGAGCACACCCGAATAACAGGGAATACGAATTCAAATAACGGAGAGTGCAAACCTAATCACCATTGCCCAGGCAACGATCGAACCCAAAAGGTAAGCAATAAAACGATGCATTACACGGTTATACGTGCTGTGAACAGCCGCCTGAACGGCTCGTAATCCCACAAATGCCCAAGCCATGCTTAGGTACATAGAATCGACTTGATTAGTGAGTGTAATGAAGATACAGACCACGTAGAACACAACGGGCACTTCGAGCATATTTCTAAAGCAATTACTGACCGCAAGCGCACGATCACTCAGGTGCTCGCGAACGCCTTCAGGTGTCGCCAACTTTTGTGGATGAATTTTCTTGCTTTGCGTCTCCCCGACACGGCGGACAAGCATCAATAGCCAGACTAAAAAAGTAACTAGCAGAAGCACTGTGGCCGGTGCTATTAAGGCGTTTGTCATAGAATCTCCTTTGGTTGAATCAAACCTACATTATCTAGAAGAATAAACGAATGAATCTCAATAATCGAACAGGTTTGTGATTAAATAGTCGCGTGGCATTATGCCGCAACTCTCTCATATTAATGTAGGAGAGTATCTAAAAGAGCTCATATTAAAAGATACCTCACCTCCTTTTTCGACCTTAGCGCTCCATTTAAAATATGCTCAATACCGATTCTCTAATAACTGGACTCATACTGGCAGGTGGCCAAGGCTCGCGCATGGGCGGTAAAGACAAAGGATTGGTACTCTGGCATGGAAGGACTCTAATCGAGCACACGTATTGTGCGCTAACGAAACAGGTACCAAACATAGTCATTAGTGCTAATCGACACCTCCCGGACTATAGAACATTTGGAGTTCCGATAGTGTCTGACGAACACCCTGCGTTCGATGGACCGATTGCGGGAATTTGCAGTGCAATCAATCACTTAACTAAAAACTTAGTCAATGAAAATCCGACAGCCTTAATGGTCACACCTTGTGACACACCCAATATTCCATGCGATTTAGTCGCTAGACTTTATGCCAATCTAGCGGAAAAAAGAAGTGATGTAAGTGTGGCTTTTGATGGTGAGCGTTTACAAAACCTGCATTGCCTAATTCGCGCTGAAGCTTGGCAAGATTTGCTTGAGTTCTATGCCCTCGGCAACCTCGCTCTGCGTGATTGGTTTAAGCGCGTTAACACGTCAAAAACCGACTTTAGCGATAAAGCAGGTTCTTTTAAAAACATTAACCATTTAGAGCAGCTAGACCTGTAGAGCCTAGCTAGAACACAGCTCAGCAATTACTTTATTGCTGCGGATCCCAATTACCGATATCGGCCGCATGACCTTCGCCGCCAGGTGCGCCGTCGCCTCCATAACTCCAAATATCATAAGAGTTAGGGTTTTTACTACCAGGGTAAGCGTACTGATACGGGTTCTGCCACGGATCTTTTGGCATCTTATTTAGATATTGACGCCAAGTGCTCTTACCCGGATTTGTTACCAAAGCGCCTAGCCCTTGGGACGTCGAGGGGTAACTAAAGTTGTCTAGTTTGTACATTGATAGCTGTGTTGATATAGCGCGCACATCGGCTTTCGCTTTAATTTCTAGCGCTTTTTCTTGCTGACCAATAATATTGGGCACGATTAGCGTCGCTAACAGACCGATGATAATTACCACCACCATGATTTCGATCAACGTAAAGCCACTTTGATACGTACGAATATTAGTACGGATGTTAGTACGGGTATTAGATAGTTTTTTCATGTTTTGTTTTATTGATTGTTCCATTTTTAGCGATTGTTTGAATATGCCAATCATCCATACCAAGTTGTAAATTTACTAGTGAACATTGCAGTAAATCTAGTGTTGCATGCTCGAGCTGAATTTTAATGGCGTGATTTTTCGTTGTTTCAGCCTAGCGTTATATTGCGATCATTTGCTGAATATTAAAAATGGGTATCAGGATCGCCAATACAATTATAAAAACCATCATACCCATTAGCAATATCATCAACGGACCCAACAAACTCACCATCATTGAAATACGAGTCTGCATTTCGATTTCTGTAGCCGACGCCGCCTTATCAAGCATGTGATCTAATCGACCGCTGTTTTCACCACTCGCCACCATATGGACCAATAACGGAGGAAAACGACCACCACGCTCAAGCGCTCGGCCTATTGATATACCCTGCGCGACTTCTTCGGTTGCTTGATTTAAATCCTTCTGTAAAACAACATTGTTCATCACCGCTTCGCTAGCGCGCATTGACGCAAGGATCGGCACACCCGAGCCTACCATAATAGAAAGAGTGCGAGACATTCTCGCCGAATCGATGTTCTGAACCATCTTCCTTAAACCAAACACTTTTAGATATAAAGAATGTAACCAAAATTTTGGACCCTCCCGCTGGAACAGATAACGCAGGCCTAACACCAACGCAATTATTCCAACGGCCAGCCACAAACCATAAGCAACTAGAAAATCTGAAATGGCTATGACCAACACCGTCAGCCAAGGTAACTCTTGCCCTGTATCTTGATAAACAGTCACCACCTTTGGCACAACCATGGTAATAAGAGCGACTAAAATTAGACTGCAAACGATAAACAAAAAGATCGGGTAAACCACCGCTTGGCTTATCTTCTGCTGCATCTGATGGCTGTCTTCAAGATAGTCCGCAAGTCTGTCTAGCACTCTGCCAAGAGTACCAGACTGCTCGCCCGCCGAAATAGAGGCTTGATATATTTCAGGGAAACTTTGAGGGTATAGCGCGATAGCATCAGATAAAGAGTAACCCTCTGTAACTAAGGACCTCACATCAGAAATTACTGACTTGATACGATGTCCTTCAGATTGCTTTATCAATGCTCCAAGCGTCTCTTCGACCGTCATGCCGGACTCTAAAAGAGTTGCCATTTGCCGCGTTAATATAGACAACTCGTTACGCTTAATCTTTAAACGCCGAGTCTTTAAACCCCTTTTATCGGATTTGTTTGCGTGAGACTCGGCGACTGCTTTGACCTCTAACGGTACTAAGCCCTGCGCGCGGAGTTCTGATCTCACTTGCTTTACGTGATCGCCCGACGTAATACCTTTAACAGTTTTACCTTTGTGGTTTAACGCTTGATATTCGTAGGCTGCCATAAACTAATTTAAGTTTGAGTAACTCTAAAGATCTCATCTAGGGTAGTTTGACCTTCGAGCACACGTGTAAAACCATTTTGCATGAGGCTTTTACTGGAAATACGCGCCATCTGATTTAGGTCATCTTCGGATGCAGAATCATGAATTAGACGTCGCATACCTTCGGTCATTTCAACCAGCTCATATATACCTAAGCGCCCACGGTATCCACGTTGCTCGCACTCTGTACAACCTATTGGCTTATACATCGTGAATCCCTTTATAGAGTCTATGCCCAGAGTTTGTAACTCTAATTCGGTAGGCTCATGTACTTGCTTGCAATCTGGGCATAAGCGACGCACAAGACGTTGTGCGAGCACTCCAACCAAACTGGACGCGATCAAAAATGGTTCAACGCCCATGTCTACCAATCGTGTCACTGCCCCTACGGCGGTGTTGGTATGCAGAGTAGAAAGTACCAAGTGACCGGTCAAACTTGCTTGAACCGATATCTCCGCTGTCTCCAAATCACGAATCTCACCGACCAAGACAACGTCCGGATCTTGGCGTAGAATCGATCGCAATCCACTGGCAAACGTTAAGCCAATTTTAGAATTCATCTGCGTCTGACCAACGCCATCTAAATCGTACTCGACGGGATCTTC
>Ga0115559_1000914_pt1 | contig 19757 bp, 16 predicted proteins | sample COGITO_mtgs_1105_3_FD_87281 | JGI IMG/M metagenome (GOLD analysis project Ga0115559, IMG submission 87281) | Pelagic marine microbial communities from North Sea - COGITO_mtgs_110506 | ecosystem: Environmental > Aquatic > Marine > Epipelagic | place: Germany:Helgoland, sampling site Kabeltonne... | reverse complement strand
TCTTTTATCTTGTGTAATGTTTAAATTTGCTTAAATTTGCGTTCGTTTTTGGCGTCTTGGCCGAGTGGCTAGGCAGAGGTCTGCAAAACCTTCTACAGCGGTTCGAATCCGCTAGACGCCTCATCTTTTAAACCACATCAGTACTGATGTGGTTTTTTTATTCTCTTATTTCTTCAATGATCGTTTGAGGGTTTAATTTATCTTTTGGTAAAAATCCTTTTGTAATAAGGGTTAATCCACATACGAGTAAAAGCGCCCCAAGAATTTTTTTTGTTTTTATAATGATTCCTGGGGTTAGTTTTTTCTTTAATTGTTTTGCTAATATAATTTTAAGTAAGTCTGTTATAAAATAAGCCGCCATTAATGCCCCAAAAAATAACACAAAACGATTGATATCATTCTCAAAATTTGGTCCTGTAACGATCACTACTCCCAACCAAAATAGTAAAACACCAATATTTATAAAGTTTAATAAAAACCCTTTAATGAACAGCTCAATATAATTGACTTTAAATGTATTATTGAACTGTTTTTTAATTTCTTTTAAGTTGGGTTTTTTAATAAAAATAACTAAGCCATAAATTGCTAAAATAGTCCCTCCAAAAACATATAAACCTGGTTGATTACTTAAATTATCTAATAACTGAAAACTACTAAAATAAGCAACTCCTATGAAAATAATATCCGCAATAATAACGCCTACATCAAAAGCAATGGCCGCTCTAATTCCTTTTGTAATACTAGTTTCGATGAGTACAAAAAAAACAGGGCCAATCATAAAAGCTAAAAAAAAACCAAGAGGAATCGCGGCTTGTATATCTTCAATCATATTTGTTTTATAAAGTTAATTAAATAAGGCTTAGTCTATAAAACTAATTGTTCCTCCAATTCTATTGGTTTCCTTTAAGTGTTTTGTGGTTCCATGAATCGTTAGGTTGCCACCTGCAATCATTCTAACTTCAATAAGATCAGAACTATTTACATCAACATTACCGCCAGCTTTTATTTTTATTTTAGTATTTATAGCTTTTAATTGCGATCCATTATAAATACCTCCAGTTCTTATGTTTAAATTTTGTGATTCTGTGGTACCGCTTGTTTCAATAACTCCACCTGTAACACTCTTAATGGTTAATATTTTTGTATCCGTCTTAACAGATATTGTACCTCCTTCTTGTGCTTTTAATTCTAACTCATATTGTTTAAACGGAGATTCTGAAGTAACTTTAGCTCCTTCATTAACATCGATGGTGTGTATTTTAGTATAGAATAATTTTACAAAGGTATTTTTTCCATTGAGTGATTTATGAAGCGCCATTCTTATTTTAAGCACATCATTTTTTTGTACGACGATTAAATCGGTTGCATTATCTCCTGATATTTCAATTTTGTTTTCGGGAGATTCAATAAGTTCGACATTTATTAAATCAAAGATTTTGAGTTCCGAAAACTCTCCTAATGACTTACTTATAGGGGTTTGGGCACCGACGAATAGAGTAAAGAATAAAAATAATAGTGTGTACGATTTCATTGTATGAGTCTTTAAATAAATATTAAGCTAAACTAAAGTCTAAATGTTTTTTAACCAAATCGGCTTGTTTGACGCGGACCTCAATTTCATCACCTAACTGGTATTTTGTTTTTGTTTTTTCGCCAATTAAAGCAAATTCCTCTGCATCAAATCTATAAAAATCGCCTTTAATATCTCTAATTCTTATCATACCCTCACATTTGTTTTCTATAATTTCTACATACATTCCCCATTCGGTTACTCCAGAAATAACCCCTAAAAAAGTATCTTCTTTATGGTCTTGCATATACTTGACTTGCATGTACTTTATAGAATCGCGTTCTGCTTTTGTTGCAAGATATTCCATATTAGAAGCGTGTTTACATTTTTCTTCATAAATCCCTTCGCTGGTTGTTTTATTGCCATCGAGATAATGTTGTAGCAAACGATGTGCCATAACATCAGGGTATCTTCTAATTGGAGAAGTAAAATGACTGTAATAATCAAAAGCAAGGCCATAATGTCCAATATTCTTGGTAGAGTAAGCGGCTTTACTCATACAACGAATAGTTAAGGTGTCTACTAAATTTTGTTCTTTGGTTCCTTTTACATTTTTAAGAAGGGTGTTTAGAGATTGTGTTGTTGTTTCTCTGTTTTTTAAATTTAGTTGGTGACCAAATTGAGATACAATTCTTTGAAGACCGGCTAATTTTTGATCATCAGGCTCGTCATGAGTTCTATAAATAAAAGTCTTTTGAGGGGATTGTTTTCCAATAAATTCTGAAACTTTTCTGTTTGCTAACAACATAAACTCTTCAATTAGTTTATTTGCATCTTTGGATGTTTTAAAAAACACACCTACAGGGTTATTCGCTTCGTCAAGATTAAATTTAACTTCTGTTTTGTCAAAAGAGATAGCACCGTCTTTCATGCGTTTTTGTCGCATGATTTTCGCAAGTTCATCTAATTTTAAGATAGCTTCTTTAATTGCTGTATCTGCAGTGTATGTTTCACCAGTTATTGAAATTTCTTTTGGAATTTCACAAGCTTCAGTTTCTATAATATGTTGAGCCTCTTCATAAGCAAAACGCGCATCGCTGTAAGTAACTGTTCTTCCAAACCATTGGTTTTCTAAAAGAGCTTTTTTATTAATTTCAAAAACTGCAGAGAACGTATATTTTTCTTCGTTTGGACGTAAAGAGCACGCATTGTTTGATAATACTTCGGGAAGCATTGGAACAACTCTATCCACTAAATAAACAGAGGTGGCCCGTTCGTATGCTTCGTCATCTAGAATAGTGCCTTCTTGTAAGTAATGAGATACATCGGCTATATGAATTCCTATTTCGTAATTGCCGTTGGGAAGTTGTTTAAAAGAGAGTGCATCATCAAAATCTTTTGCATCCTTTGGATCTATTGTAAAAGTAAGAGTAGATCGCATGTCGCGACGTTTAGAAATTTCTCCTTCTGTGATAGAAGTGTCTATATTATTTGCAAACGTTTCTACTTCGGTTGGAAATTCATACGGCAAACCATATTCAGTTAATATGGAATGAATTTCTGTATTATGCTCGCCTGGTGTTCCTAATATTTTAATTATTTTTCCATTAGGGCACTCTGCTTTATCTGGCCATTCTTCTAAACTTACCAAAACTTTATCGCCGTTTTCGGCTTTTAGGGTTTTAGAAAGAGGTACAAAAACATCCACTGGCATTTTATTACTATTAGGAACAACAAAGGCAAATTTTTCATTTAATTGTACAACTCCAACATAATCGGTTCGGGAACGGGTAATTATTTGAGTAATTTCTCCTTCTTTTTTGCCGTTCTTTTTTCGATTATAAACATAAAATTCAACCGTATCACCATGAAGCGCTTTTTGCATTTTATTTGCGGCTATGAATACATCTTCATCTAGATCTTCACATATAATATATGCATTGCCTCTAGAAGCCATATCGACTGTTCCAATATAATATTCTGATGAGGAGGTTATTTGAAATTTACCTCGTTCTATTTCTTCTATTTCTTTTTGACCGGCAAGTTTGTGAAGATTTTTTATAATCTGGTTACGGCTACTCGCATCATTTACACAAAGTTGTGCCGCAATTTGCTTATGATTGAATGTTTTTTTTCTATCTGCTTTAAGAATAGTTAATATTCTTTGACTATAATTTTCAATAGATTGCTTGGTTTTCTTTTTTCTTTTCATTTAAGGTATCTAATTAAGCAAAGCTACTACTTTAATTCAACCAAAAGTCATCTCTTTTTAACTTTATCCACATTTAATATAATCATATTAATTTTTTATTAAATTATTTAAAAACTAATGCTGTATATTATAGTCTGTGAATAGCTACTATAAGTTTTTTTATATTCATTTGTTTTATCACTTATATACATATTATAAACAATTAGTTAACAATAAATTATTTAGTTAATTATCTGACTTACAAATCATTGTTTATACATATTATAGGTCGTTAATAACCTCTACTCACATAGAACAATTGATAAGTAATTTCTATTTTTTTGTTTACAAGCACCTTTTCAATATTCATAAGTAAATAATTAAAAAAGATAACTTAATTAGTTTTTAATTTTTAAATATCTGTTTGATAAAATAATTTGAAATATAAAAATTAAGTTTTCATAATCGTTCATTAATTATTAACAACTAATTAAAAAGGCTATAAACAATTCAAATTAGGTAATGTACTTTTTTGTAAATTTACTAATAATTTAAGTTTTAAAATATGAACATATCTATCGGAAACGATCACGCAGGAACAGATTATAAATTCAAAATTGTAGAATTTTTAAAATCAAAAAAGATACAGGTAATAAATTATGGAACAGATTCGGACTCGAGTGTCGATTACCCTGATTTTGTACATCCTGTCGCTCAAGATGTTGAAAGTAAAAAAGCAACTTTCGGAATTTTAATATGTGGAAGTGCAAATGGCGTTGCAATGACCGCAAATAAATATTCAAAAATCAGAGCAGGTATATGTTGGACAAATGAAATAGTGTCGTTAATACGTCAACATAACAATGCTAATATACTTTGTATTCCTGCCCGTTTTACTGAGATAGAGGCTGTTTTAGAAATGGTTGAAACATTTATAAATACAGAATTTGAAGGGGGACGTCATCAAAATAGAATTAATAAAATAAAACCTTGTTAAAATTGAAATGAGCCGCTCACAAAATCCTCCAATCATTCCTAAAGACAGGAACCTTCTAATTTCTATTTTATTAAATAGTCTCATCACGATTGCCCAAATTATTGGAGGTTTTTTATCTGGGAGTCTTGCTTTGTTAAGTGATGCTTTACATAATTTAACAGATGTTTCTTCTCTTATTATTTCTTATATAGCGTCTGTTTTATCAAAAAAAAAAGCAACCAAAACGCGTACGTTCGGATATAAACGTGCTGAAATTATTGCTGCTTTTATTAATGCTTCTTCTTTAATTGTCATTGCTATTTATTTAGTGTTTGAAGCGATTAACCGCTTTTTTAAACCCCAAAAAATAGAAGCAGAATTAGTTATATGGTTGTCCATTTTAGGAATTGTTATCAATGGGTTAAGTGTTTTGTTATTAAAAAAGGATAGTGTGAATAACATTAATATTAGATCGGCCTATATTCATCATCTTACTGATATGCTGGCAAGTATTGCCGTTTTAATAGGTGGAATTTTAATGAAATTCTATCAAGTTTTTTGGGTCGATGCTGCGCTAACCGTGGCCATTGCAATCTACCTTATTATCGTCGGTATTAGTTTACTTAAAGAATCTTTTAATATACTTATGTTGTTCACACCCAAAGAAATAAGGATTGAAGATGTAGTACAAGAGGTTATAAAAGAAGAACAAATAAATAATATTCATCACATTCATATTTGGCAATTAAATGAATCGGAAATTCACTTAGAAGCTCATATTGATTTTAATGATGATTTAAAGTTTTCGGAATTTAACAAAATACTAAAAAGGTTAGAATCTATCCTTTTTGAAAAATTTAAAATAAACCATTTTAACATCCAACCAGAATACGGCGCAACCGACTCTAAAGCAATTATTATTCAAGATTAAATTATGCTAGATATTTCTATTAAAACGTTCGAACAGCTTTCGTTGGAGGAGCTTTATTTTATATTACAACTACGAAGTGAGGTGTTTGTTGTGGAACAAGATTGTGTATACCAAGATATTGATGCTAAGGATCAATACGCTCTGCACATTATTGGTAAAAAGGACACTAAAATAATTGCTTATACACGAGTTTTTAAAGGAGGTGATTATTTTAAAGAGGCGAGTATAGGACGTGTTGTGGTTTCGCTAAAAGATCGGCACTTAAATTACGGTCAACAAATAATGGAGGCTTCTATAGTGGCGATTAAAAACAATTACGATACATCAGAAATTAAAATATCAGCCCAAAAATATTTAGAAAATTTTTATAATAATTTAGGGTTCAAAACAATTGGTGACCCTTATTTAGAAGATGGTATTCCCCATATTGCGATGCTTAAAAATTAGTTTTTATTATAAATATAGGTAATCTTAATTTCGACTCGTCTGTCAAATTTTGGATCCTTTCCTAAGGGATATTTATTTTTCAAACCTACATACCGCATACGGTTTCTGTTGATTCCTTTATCAACTAAATAATCATAAATAAACCGAGCCCGTGCCAAAGATAAATTACGTTTACCTGTTCGTTTATCAATGGCATCTCTTGAATTTCTAGTACAACAAATATGGCCTTCAATTGTAAAATTTAACTCTGGTCTTCCTCTTAACGCTATTGCTAACTTTTCTAGTACAGGGACCGATTCTTCTTCGATATAACTATACCCTGTTTTGAATAGAATGTTGTCTAAAATAATTTTATCACCAACGGCGATATTTTCTTTTATAATTCCATTATCCTCGACTGGTTTTTCTTCTTCTCCGGTAGGAACATCTACTTTAATGATTGGTTTTTTAAAGTCTACACGAACCTCAACTTTACGATTCAGTCCACGAATTATATTTAAGTTGTCAGATGAAATAACACGCAATAAAACCTCTCCTTTTCCATCGACGTTAGTGATTAGGTTTTCATCCATATCAAGACTTGAAAATATTTTTTTTATTGCATCAGCTCTATCTTGTGAGAGCTTCAAATTATAAGAGTCTGTGCCACGATCATCACAAAACCCATAAATTGAAATTCTTTCAACTTCTATATCTTTTAAACCTTGTAAGAAGAGCACAAGCCGATTAACTTCTATTTCGGTCACATTATATTTTCCTGTTTCAAAATAAACTTCATGCGTACTAGAGGTCTGCGCGTGAAGCGTATTAACCAATAAAACAAGAAAAATAATAATTTTACGCATTCGTGTTGTCTATTTTAAGATACTTAGATATTTGTTATGGTTATTTATAAGTTTCTGTGCCTCAAATACGGCTTCATTTTTATTTATAAAATAGTCGTACATTCCTTCTCGGTAAAAATAACGCTTTATAATTTCACCCTCCAGAACCGAAATAATATCAGACTTAAATGTGTTTATTAATTTTAGCTTTGATTCATCAATAGCAATTTTTAAAGCCTCAAAACTAGCATCCGTTTCTAAAAAACCTTCTTTATGTATTTGTCTCCTTAAGTGATTGATTTCTTTTTGAATTATATCGCCCGCATTGTATTCTTCTTGAAGACTTAATTCTTTAAATTGATCATAATCTTTTGTGCTCAATCGAAAATCTTCAAAGGTCTTAAGCGTATTATTGTGATAATAGAGGTTTGCAAAATCAAACACCACAGAGCTGTTTAGGAGACTTTCTATGAACTTGTTAGACGCGTCATTTCCGATCACGATATCGGGGCTAATTCCGCCACCATCGTAAACCGTACGCCCATTTTTGGTCTTAAACGCTGTGTACTCATTGATTTTATAACGAATTGCTGATCCATCCTCTTTTCGATCTCTGTAATTCAAAGCTTGGATACAGCGACCAGAGGGTGTGTAGTAACGTGATATTGTTACTTTCAATTGCGATCCGTAAGGAAGCTTCGTTGGTTTTTGTACCAACCCTTTTCCAAAACTCCTTTTTCCGACAATGACAGCACGGTCTAAATCTTGCAAGGCGCCTGCCACAATTTCACTTGCCGAAGCACTTTTTTGATTAATCAAAATAACTAAAGGAATATCCAAGCTCAAGGGCTGTGCTTTGGTAAAAAACGTTTGGTTATACGTTTCTATGTTTGATTTTGTTGACACCACCAATTGACCTTTAGGCACAAATAAATTTACAATTTTAACGGCTTCGTGAAGCAGTCCACCTGGGTTGTTTCTTAAATCTAAGATAATTCCTTTTGCTTCATCGATTAGCATTAATTTAAGCGCGCTTTCTACTTCTGAGGAAGCCGTTTTCGAAAAACGATCCAAAGCAATATAACCCACGCCATTTTCTAACAATTTAGAAACCGGTACCGCTTTTGGAGTGATATCACCTCTTGTAACCACGATCTCTTTATCTTCTCCATTTCGTCGATACGTCAATGTGACGGTCGTATTTTTTTTACCATTTAAAAATTGGGTTGCACTTTCTTCTAAGGCGCTCACGTCTAGTCCTTCAATTTTTATAATCTCGTCTCCTGATTTCAATCCAGCTTTATCCGCAGCTAAATTTTTATAAACCTCAACAATAATTAATTTATTTTTTTGAGAATTGATACTAGCCCCGATACCAACATAGGCGCCAGAATGATAAATACGTGCCTTTTCAACATCCTGCTCGTTCATATAGGTGGTGTAGGGATCTAATTCTTTTAGCATGTGTTTGACGCTTTTCTGCATCAACTCTGCAGGGTTTGTCTCGTCAACATAATTCATGTTAATCTCTTTAAAAAGCGTTGTGAAGATGTCTAACTGTTTTGCAATTTCGAAATAATCGTTTTTATATGCTGATGTAACTAAAAAAACAGCAGCAAGCATTCCAACAAAAAGAGGTCTTTTTTTAAGATGAAACTTCATTTGATTGTTTTTTATTAAACCGTTTTATTAAAGATTCAAATTGTGATTTTAAGCCTATTGTATCCGGCATATCTTTTCCAACATATAAAACCATTAGTGTGTATTTTAAATCCATTCTCTCCAAAACCTTATAAAAATGAGTTTTTATGGCAACCCTCAAAAGGCGCTTAATTCGGTTTCGATCTACCGCATTTTTAAAGTGTTTTTTACTAACTGAAACGCCTATTTTATGCTCTGAATCGGACGGTAAGTAAACCAATCTTAAAGGAAACGCACCTACAGAATGACCCGACGTGAATAACCGTTCAATCTGCTTTTTTCCTTTTAAACGCTCCATCACTTATAATACGGTTACCTTATTATTGTCTTTATTAACGTCCGCTATTTCGTTGTGAACATCGATTGTAACCGCTTCAATTTCTGTCCTATTTATATCTATATCAAATCGATATTCTGGATAGGCCCATGTCCAATCTTCTAATAAAACCACCCCATCTTTTACTGGTTTTTCTCCGCGCATTTCTCGTAAAGGAATGTAATAAGTGGTGGTTCTCCCGTCTTTGAATTGTATTTGAACCTCAATAGGCATCGGCATCAATCCAATTCGCTCCAAGGTTATTTGAGTTTTATTGTTTTTGGTTTCAACTCCTTTTACTCCATAATCAATGGTATTTGTGGTCTGAGTCCAATCTGTCAAAAACCATTCCAGCTCTAAGCCAGAAGCTTTTTCGGCGCAGCGTATAAAATCATTTGGCGTAGGATGTTTAAACGCCCAGTTGTTGTAGTAATCTTTTAAAGTTTCATCAAAAGCAGCCTCTCCAATAATATACTTTAATTGCACCAATACTAACGCTCCTTTACTATACGTTGAAATACTATACGAGCTATTGTATTTGAAACGGTCTGCATGAGTTGTCATTGGCTGTTCTTTTCCACTTTTGGCAAGTTTAAAATAGCGATCGTAATGACGTTTCAGGGGTTCAACAGGCGTTACATCAAATATTTTATTTTCAATAAATGTACACGTATATTCAGCAAATCCTTCATCTAACCATGGGTGTTTGCTTTCGTTTGAAGCCATCAAAAACTGAAACCAAGTATGCCCAATTTCGTGGGCTGTCACTCCAACCAAGCTTTGAAAACTTCGCTCTCCAGTAATCAAAGTACACATACCATATTCCATACCACCATCACCCCCCTGAATAACGGAGTATTGTTCGTAGGGATACTTTCCTACGGTGTTACTATAGTATTGTATAATTTCACTTGTTGGGACTTGTAAGTCTCTCCAGCGTTTTTTATACTTACTTTTTAAAGATTTTTTATATAAGAAATGTAACATAGGACCCTCGGGAACTTGTAGGGTATCATGAATAAAATCTGGATCTGCAGCCCATGTGAAATCGTGTACATTTGGCGCTACAAAATGCCAAGTTAACAAATCAGAATTGTTTTTTATTTCTTGCTCTCCATACCCGTGCCCAACTTCTGTAGGGTTTTGTAAATAGCCCGTTCCTCCAACCACATAGTCCTTATCGATGGTTAACCTAACATCGAAGTCTCCCCATACGCCATGAAACTCTCTACTAATATATGGATCGGCGTGCCAACCTTCAAAGTCATATTCCGCCATTTTAGGGTACCATTGTGCCATGGAGAGCGCTACATTTTCTTTATTATTTTTCCCAGATCGACGAATTACAGGAGGCACTTGGCCTTCAAATAACATGTCAAATACAACGCTTTCACCTGATTTTATCGGTGTGTTTAATTGCACTTCTAAGACCGTTCCAACTACCTCATAGTTTACGGGGCGACTGTTCTGAGTTAAACTCATTACATTCAAAAACCCGATATCTTCTTTACTAAGCTTACTAATTCGATCATCGACTCTAGAATCAGGGTCCGAAATTGTAATCGATCGTACATCCATTTCGCTTCCAGGCTGGAAGGCATTGTAAAATAAATGATAGAACACTTTATCTAAATCGTCAGGAGAGTTGTTGGTGTAAACTAGTTTTTGAGTCCCTCCATAATTAAAGGAGTTCACATCCATTTTCACATCCATTTCGTAATCCACATGTTGTTGCCAATACTCAAAATTGTTTTGGCCAAACACAGCCGTCATTCCCATCAAAAAAACATATAAACAAGTGTATTTCATAGTTGTAATTATTATTTAGACATTTTGGATGCTATTATTAATGCATTATAGGCGTTTACTATTTTACCAGATTTAGAGAGTCCAGAAAACGAAACAATCTCTCCGTTTTCTAAGGTAACTTTTTTATTTATGGATAGCCCAGATTCCATTAGTATTTGTTTTACCTGAGCAGCACTCAGTTTGGGATATTGCGAAAAAATTAAAGCGGCGACTCCTGCCACTAAGGGCGAAGCCATTGAGGTTCCTTGAGCAAATTCATAGGCGTTTTTTGGATAGGTAGAATAAATTTGTGACCCAGGCGCAAAAACATCAACTGTATTTTTACCATAATTTGAATATCCAGCGACCAATGACGACCCGTATCTCGGTTCGTTTGCTCCAACTTTCACAAATGTATTGGAGACTTCAACGCCATTATTTATTTGATCGTTAGGAAAGTAATTGATTTGATCCGTATTTTTCCCATCATTTCCAGCGGCAGCAACGATTAATACATCTTTTTTTGCCGCGTATGCGATTGCATCTCTAACCCAATCACTATGAGGAGAAAAGCTTTTTCCAAAACTCATATTAATGACTTTAGCGCCATTGTCAACGGCATAATAAATTGCTAAAGCAACATCTTTATCATATTCATCACCATTAGGCGTGTTACGAATTGCCATCATTTTTACATTATTAGCTGCGCCGTTCATGCCAATTCCATTATTGCGTTTTGCAGCGATAATTCCAGACACATGGGTTCCATGACTCCGACCATTTTTTGCTCTCACATCATTGTTCCCATACGAGCGGTCCTTAAAATCATCTGGATTATCTCCAACAGCTTTCCGCCCATCAAAATTCACATTCAAATTGTATTCTAAACGCTCATTAAAAGCTTTAAGCCCAGCATTCAACTCTTTCAGCAAATCTGCGATGCTGTCAAACCCAAAACCAAATGATTGTTTGATTACACTCACGTGTTTTAGCAATTCCTCATCGGTTGTTTGGATACTAGAAACATCCTCTTTTGTGTAATTTTCTTTTTTTAAAAACGTAGCAACAGCGGCGTTTGAGGAGGTGACTTGGGTTTTAATACCTTCGTATTGTTGTTTTGACCGACTCGTCTTTTCACGTTCTTTTGCTAATAATTCTTTTGCTTCTGCATAGCGCGGGTTTGAGGTGTCGCCACTTGCAATCAGTCGTACATATTCTAATTGTTCATTATCAGATTCACCAAGGAAATTCCAACCGTTTACATCATCAATATATCCGTTTTTGTCGTCGTCTTTTCCATTGTTAGGGATTTCGCGTTTATTGATCCATATTTTCCCTTTTAGATCTTCATGGCTAATATCAATTCCAGAATCAATCACCGCTACAATTATTGTTTTACTCTTTGGTTTAACGAGTTCTTTATAAGCTCTATTTAAACTAACACCAGGGATGGTGTCGGAAGCGAGGTCTAAATGACTCCATTCTTTTTCTTCATCGTCTGTAAGTTCACTAGCTTTTAAGGGAATTAAATCAATGTTTTCAACAGGAGTTGACAGTATCGCTGCCGTTGAGCCGCAACTATTTAAAATAAAAAATGAACCTAAAAAAAGGATCGAATAAATCTTAGTGAGTAAGTTTTTCATAATAGGATAAGGGTTTAAAATATAGTCTTAAATTTATAAGCTTCGTTCAGTCGAACACCTTTGTCTGTGTGTTTTACAGTAATAAGTTCGTTATGGGCGTCATGCTCCAAAAGTAAAAAATAATTTTGATCTGCAGCGAGTTTTAAAAAACGATCTTTTTCATCTAAAGACAACAAGGGTCTCGTATCATATCCCATGATAAAAGGGAGCGAAATATGCCCAACGGTCGGAAGTAAATCTGCCATAAAACATATTGTTTCTCCTTTATACTTAATCATTGGAATCATTTGTTTATCGGTGTGTCCATTTGCAAAAAAAACATCAAACCCTAAATCAGAACCTTTTAATATATCGCCCTCTGGCACTAAAATATGTTTTAATTGTCCAGAAGCTTCAATTGGCATAATGTTTTCTGACAGAAACGATGCTTTTTCGCGCTTGTTCGGTTGTGTGGCCCATTTCCAGTGGTTTTTATTGCTCCAAAACCGTGCGTTTTTAAACGCAATTTCATAGCCGGTTTTGTCTTTATTCCATTGAACACAGCCCCCACAATGGTCAAAATGTAAATGGGTCAGAAACACATCTGTGACCTCATCTCTACAAAACCCATGAGCCCCGAGCGCCCCATCTAACGAGAGGTTGCCCCAGCGGTCGTAGTAGCTAAAGAATTTATCACTTTGTTTGTTTCCCATCCCAGTATCAATAAGGATTAAACGATCTCCGTCTTCAATGAGTAGGCATCGTGAAGCAATATCAATCCTATTATTTTTGTCAGCAGGATTTGTTTTATTCCAGATTGTTTTTGGCACAACCCCAAACATAGCACCTCCATCTAATTTGAAATTACCAACATTTATAGGATATAAATTCATTTTAAATTTTGTTTATAATGGCATTTAGCCGGATGCCAAAATCTAGCAACGCCTTGATTTCCTTAATACTAGCCACACGTTCTTTATTAAAGATCAATAAACCATCTTTACTAGATTCAATATGATAATAGGCGTTGCTTTCGAAAAATCGTACCAACTCGTCTGTGAAAAAAGTTTTAATTCCTTTAGAATTTTCTCCTCTTAAATAAAATCGTTTTGAAAAGTCTGTATGGTTGTCAATTGCGATATCTTTATACCCAGCGAGCGCATAAAACCGTTCTAATAAGCCTTCTCGATCTAATGTGAACACAGGAACATTTTTGGAGGTTTTAATATACAGCATGGTTGATCGGACCACTTCTTTGGCGATAAACTCTCCTTCGGAAAAGGTAATGTCAAATAAACGGTAAGGACCATTTTTTACGGAAAGTTGATTAAATAGATACTCAATTTTTTTGGTTTTAAAATAGATAAAATCTTCTAAGAATTCACTTTTAGTAGTTTTCTCAGCGCGGTAGGACAATTCAAAATCACTCGCAACAAGCTCAAGACTATTTTGACGTTTTGTTTTATTGTCAGGTATAATGTTTTGAAGCGGTAACAATCGCCTCAATGCAAAAGGGTGTTCGGATTTTGTTCCTAAAATATCCAATCCAATCACACCAATATTCCCCCCTTTTTTATGAAACAATTCTTGGTAATCATGCACATTCTCCATCACCGAATGGTCTACAAAACCGCACAACGAAAAATCGATAATGACATCATTTTGTTCCGGAATTGCTTCCAGACTATTTTTAAGGATATTAAAGTTTAAAAAACTACAGAAATGTTTAACGCTCAGAAAATAGCTCCCATCTTCCTCTTTAAACATGAGAACGTTTGGTTTTAGGACGTTTTTGACAAACAAACCGATACTTTTCGTAATGACAACATGAATAATAAATGTAGCGATTAATCCCGCAACAATTCCTGTAATCAACCCCACCTTTAAGGTTACAAATAAGGTTGCAAAAAAGATAATAAGTTGCTCCTTCCCGATGGTAAAAATCTGACGAACAATATTGGGCGACGCCAATTTATAACCTGTATAAACGAGAATTGCCATGAGTGCAGATAAAGGAATTCGGGTGAGTTCTGTACTAAAAAGGACAATAAAAACAACCAAAAATAATGCATGAAATAAATTTGACGACCGATTGCTTCCGCCGTTGTTGACATTTACAGAACTTCTAGCAATGACCGTAACCACATTTAATCCACCCAGAAACCCACTAACAACTGTTGCAAGCCCTAAGGCCTTGATGTCCTTATTTACATTCGATCGCCGCTTGAAGACGTCCAATTTATCAACGGCCTTAATGCTTAATAACGACTCAATACTCGCAATTAGTGTCAGAGCGACGACACTTGACCAAAAAGATAGTGTTCCCGCCATTTCAAAGTTAGGTGATGGAATATCGGTAACGATCTCTTGAATACTTGGAATCGCTGGAATCATATAATCCCCCGAAATGGGATTGGGCATTTTCAACACAAGTTCATAGTAGTAACTAAATCCAACAGAAACAATTACAATCCACATGGGCGCTGGGATCAGCTGTAAGTATTTGTTCCGAACTTTAGAATAAAAGACCATAATTGCTAAACTAATTACCCCAGCAATGGCGGCATATATCAAACCTCTATCCTGAAGGTTAACAACCGTTAATAGCGTGTTTGGGATAGCCAATAAGTAGTCAATCCCGTTATCTTTAACGATTTTGTTTCCTAGCATGATATGAAACTGCTTCCCTAAAATAATAAGTCCAATCGCCGCCAACATGCCTTGAATTGCAGAGGAAGGAAAATAGTCGGCGAGTTTTCCAAGCCTCAAAAACCCTAGAATCACCAAAATAATTCCTGAACAAATAATTGCAGCATAGGTTGCAGAAAGCCCGAGGGTTGTAATTGCGATTAAAACCACTCCAACCAAGCCGTTCCCGGGGCCAGATATTGTTACATAGCTTCCACCCAAAATAGAGACAATCACACCGCCAACAATGGCTGTAATCACCCCTGCAATTGGGGGCGCTTCACTTGCCATTGCCAATCCTAAACCTAACGGTAATGCAATAAGACTTACCACTAATCCAGAGAATATGTTTTTAGGTAATGCTTTCACAAGCCCAACAAATGTAGATTCTTTTGTTTTCATTGTACAATTAATACATCGGTTGGTAATTCAGTTAAAATATGTTCAATATCGTGTGGAAATAAACGATCCCAAAAGGTCATCTTGGCCGGTGCGTTCATGACCAATAGATCTGCTCGCGCAACTTGGGCATAATGCCCTATTGAATAGCCGCGTTTCCCAAAAATAGGTTGGGATTTTATTGTGATACCGTCTGTATATTCATTAGGAATTGTGTCTAAAATTTTTTTCACACGGGTCTCTTCTCGCAATCGCAAACGTTCTTTAACAATCGTAGACCTTCTAAGGGATTTGTCATCATCCACTTTGACGCTCACTTCGTCCTGATCCACTTCTTCAACGACCGTTATTTTTTTTGCACCTAATTTATGACCAACAAAAAAAGCGGTTGTAACCGTTTCTTCGGTTTTTGGATCTTTTAAACCATTAACCACAATGTGGTTACATGGGACTCGATCTTTAGAAGGATTAATCAAAAGTAATACCGAACAGTTGGCTTTTCGTGTGATTTTTCGCGCAATAGATCCTAAGTAGTATTTTAAAAAGTTTTCCTTTTTGAGGGCTCCAATAATGAGTAGATCCACGCTTTTCTCTTCTGTAGAGGTCAGTATCACATCCACAGGATCTCCTGATTTAAAGAATATTTCAAACACAAGTCCCTGAGATTCAAATGGGTTTAAGAACTTAAAAAACGTATTTGATTTTTTCTCTGAAGATTCTCCGACATGAATTAACACCAATTTTGCCTTAAAAAATAACGCCAGTCGAGCCGCTTCATTAATATTAGCTTCTAAGTTTGGTGAAAACGTGACCCCAATTCCAATCGTTTTATAAGCAATCGCACTCAATCTATTTTTTGTTTAAAGATTATCCTGAAATATAAGACTTTCTTTAAAAACATAAAAACCAGAAATTAGATTAATCGTTCAGTTTCAAAACAGCCATAAATGCTTCTTGCGGAATTTCCACATTCCCAACCTGACGCATTCGTTTTTTACCTTTTTTCTGATTTTCTAAAAGTTTTCTTTTTCGAGAAATATCACCACCATAACACTTGGCAGTAACATCTTTACGAACTGCTTTAACGGTCTCTCTGGAAATGATTTTCGCACCAATAGCTGCCTGAATTGGAATATCAAATTGCTGTCGAGGAATTAATTCCTTTAGCTTAGAACACATTTTTTTACCAATATTTACAGAGTTGTCCACGTGTATCAACGCCGAAAGCGCATCGACTGTTTGACCGTTTAGTAACACATCCACACGAACTAATTTTGAAACACGCATCCCAATTGGCGAATAGTCAAAAGAGGCATAGCCTTTAGAAACGGTTTTTAATCGATCATAAAAGTCAAACACAATTTCTGCCAAAGGCATATCAAAGGTTAACTCCACACGTTCTGGCGTTAGGTAGGTTTGACTTGTAATTTGTCCGCGCTTTTCGATACACAATGACATGACATTTCCAACAAAATCCGATTTTGTAATGATGGACGCTTTGATGTAGGGTTCTTCGACACGGTCTAATCCAGATGGATCTGGCAAGTCTGTTGGGTTGTTAAGAATGACAATTTCGTCAGGATCTTTTCGTGTAAACGCATGATACGAAACATTGGGAACCGTTGTAATAACGGTCATATTAAATTCTCGTTCTAGGCGTTCTTGAATAATTTCTAAATGCAACATTCCTAAAAACCCACATCGAAACCCAAATCCTAAGGCCGCAGAGCTTTCCGCTTGAAACACCAAGGAGGCGTCATTCAATTGTAGTTTTTCCATGGAAGCGCGCAGCTCTTCATATTCTTCGGTATCTACAGGATAGAGTCCCGCAAAAACCATTGGTTTTACATCTTCAAACCCTTCAACCGCTTCGGTTGTTGGGAAGTTGGCATCTGTTATGGTGTCTCCTACTTTGACATCACGGGCATCTTTTATCCCCGTAATGAGGTAACCAACATCGCCTGTTTTTATTTCTTTTTTAGGGGTTTGAGTCAGGTTGAGGGTTCCCACTTCATCAGCGCCATAGGTTTTGTCGGTCGCGATAAATTTAACTTGTTGGTTTTTTTTAATGCTTCCGTTTTTGATTTTAAAATAGGTTTCAACCCCTCTAAAAGAGTTGTAAACAGAATCAAAAACCAAGGCCTGTAAAGGCGCTTCAGGATCGCCTTTTGGTGGCGGAACTTTTTCAATAATAGCGGTTAATATTGCTTCAATTCCAATGCCTGTTTTTGCACTGGCAGGAATTACATCTGCTGCACCACAACCGAGTAAATCAACGATATCATCAGTAACTTCTTCTGGATTTGCACTAGGCAAATCAACTTTATTTAAAACGGGAATAATCTCTAGATCATTCTCAAGCGCTAAATATAAATTTGAAATGGTTTGTGCTTGAATGCTTTGTGCAGCATCGACAATCAACAGAGCGCCTTCACAAGCAGCGATGGACCGTGACACTTCGTAACTGAAATCGACATGACCCGGGGTGTCAATTAAGTTTAAGATATATTCCTGTCCTTTGTGGGTATATTCCATTTGAATCGCATGCGACTTGATGGTAATCCCACGTTCGCGCTCCAAGTCCATACTATCGAGTAACTGGCTTTGTTTTTCACGTTCTGTAACAGCGCCCGTAAAATCCAATAAGCGATCTGCCAAAGTACTTTTACCGTGGTCAATATGCGCGATGATACAAAAGTTTCTAATATGCTTCATTTACTCTGTTTATGGCTGCGTTGTATGCGAAGGCAAAAGTAATCAAATTTCCAACACTTTATTAAGATTAATTAGTGGTGATCAATCAGCGCTTGAATCCGTTTGATGGTTTCGGTTTTCCCGATGAGAAATACGATGTCAAAAACATCGGCTCCTTCCAGCGCACCAACCAGCGCCACTCTTAAAGGCATCATAATTTTTCCAAATCCAATTTCGTTTTCGTTGATCCATCCTTTAACAGCTGTTTGAAGCGCCTCAACAGAGCTGTCATCGGCTGTTTCAAGCTGTGTAATCAACTGCAGCATGAGGTCTTTAGAATGTTCTTTCCATGCCTTCTTAAGTGCTGCTTCTGCGTAATTTTCAGGAGCTTTAAAAAAGTAATGACTTAATTCCCAAAATTCTGAAGGAAAGGTTGCCCGTTCTTTGATATGTTTTACGACCAACCCTACATAGCCAGGGTCCATAGACGCTATTTCGGGAGTTGCGCTTATAAATGTTGCTGCCAAGTGTTCTGTATCTGCCGTTTGCATATACTGGTGATTGAACCACTTTGTTTTTTCTGGGTCAAAGCGCGCGCCCGCTTTATTCACGTTTTTTAAATCAAAGGCTTCTACAAGTTCTTCTAAATCGAAAATCTCTTGCTCTGTGCCTGGGTTCCAACCTAAGAACGCTAAGAAATTGATGACCGCACCTGAAAAGTAGCCACTTTCTTTATAGCCTTTTGACACGCTATTGGTTGATGGCTCCTCCCAGTTCAATGGAAATACCGGAAATCCGAGTTTATCTCCGTCACGTTTACTTAGTTTTCCTTTGCCCGTTGGCTTTAAAATTAAGGGTAAATGCGCAAACTTGGGCGCCTCCCAGCCAAAAGCAGTGTATAGTAATTCATGCAACGCCAGTGAAGGCAACCATTCTTCTCCACGAATGACATGGGTGATTTTCATTAAATAATCATCCACCACATTAGCCATGTGATAGGTAGGCATGCCGTCCGATTTGAACAAAACCTTATCATCAAGGGTGTTGGTGTCAATTTTTATAGTACCTCGAATAAGATCTGTAAGCTCAAGCGTTTCATCTTGTGGCCCTAAAAAACGAACCACATAGGCATCGCCATTTGCTATTTTATTTTCCACCTCTTCTTTTGACAATACTAAAGAATTAACCAATCGCCCCTTTGTTCTGTTGTGCCAATTATAGATAAAGGTTTTGCCCTTTGCTTCGTGGTTTTTACGTTCTTCGTCCAGAGCCTCCGCTGTATCAAAGGCATAATAGGCTTTGTTGTTCTCTATCAGTAAGTCGACATACTGCTTGTATAAATGCTTGCGTTCACTTTGTCGGTACGGCCCAAAACCACCGTCTTTTCCGGGACCTTCATCAAAAGGAATGTTGCACCAATCAAGGGCATTTACAACATACTCTTCTGCGCCTTCAACATAGCGTTTTTGATCGGTATCTTCGATGCGAAGCACAAAAGTGCCTCCGTGTTTTTTGGCAAATAAATAATTAAAAAGAGCGGTTCGCACCCCTCCAATATGGAGAGGCCCCGTTGGGCTTGGTGCAAATCGTACGCGAATAGGAGTGTTCATGGTCTTGAATTAGTACCACAAAGATAGAATTGTTGAAGGCATTCCCCAAAGAAATAGGCG
>Ga0115559_1000908_pt1 | contig 19789 bp, 16 predicted proteins | sample COGITO_mtgs_1105_3_FD_87281 | JGI IMG/M metagenome (GOLD analysis project Ga0115559, IMG submission 87281) | Pelagic marine microbial communities from North Sea - COGITO_mtgs_110506 | ecosystem: Environmental > Aquatic > Marine > Epipelagic | place: Germany:Helgoland, sampling site Kabeltonne... | reverse complement strand
TAAACCCAGTTTTAAGAGAAGGTAATTCAGATAGAAGAGCTCCGAAAGCTGTAAAAAACTATGCTAGGAAAAATCCGCATTCTATGGGTGCTTGGAGTCAGAACTCTAAAACACATGTAGCAACTATGACAGAAGGTGATTTTGCTCATAATGAAAAATCTATTACAATCAATGGGGCTACAAATGTTAGTATTATCCATATTGATATTGAAGGAAAAAAAACAGTATTAAAAGAAAAAATTTCGTTGTTAGATAAAGAAATCATTGATGCAACAGTGATGAGTAAAAAAGCATTACTTGACTTTTTAGAAGCTCAAATAACAGATGCCAAAGAGAGCAATATTTTGTTGTCTTTACATATGAAGGCAACAATGATGAAAGTATCAGATCCTATCATTTTTGGTCATGCAGTAAAAGTTTTCTTTAAAGACTTATTCGCTAAACATGGCGATGTATTAGATTCTATTGGGGTCGATGTTAATAATGGTTTTGGGAATCTATTAAGTAACCTTAACGAACTTTCTGAAGAAAAAAGAAAAGAAATAGAATATGACATTGCTACTGTTTTTGAGAATAATGCTGATTTAGCCATGGTTGATTCTGATAAAGGAATTACCAATTTACACGTCCCTTCAGATGTAATCATTGACGCTTCTATGCCTGCAATGATTAGAACTTCTGGAAAAATGTGGAATAGAGAAGGTAAACAACAGGACACCAAGGCTGTTATTCCTGATAGTTCTTATGCTGGAATTTATCAAGCTACTATAGATTTTTGTAAAGAGCATGGTGCTTTTGATCCTACAACTATGGGAACAGTTCCTAATGTTGGATTGATGGCTCAAAAGGCTGAAGAATATGGTTCTCATGATAAAACATTTGAAATTGCATCAGGTGGAATTGTTCAAGTACTAAATTCTGATGAAACAATTTTATTAGAACACGCTGTTGAAAAAGGAGATATATGGAGAATGTGTCAAGTTAAAGATGCTCCTATTCAGGATTGGATAAAACTAGCCGTCAAAAGGGCTAGAGCAACTAATACTCCAACTATATTTTGGTTAAATAAGAATAGAGCACACGATACTGAGATTATTAAAAAAGTAAATCAATATTTACCAAACCATGACACATCAGGATTAGATATTAGAATCCTATCTCCAGATGAAGCAACCTTTTTCAGTTTAGAAAGAATTAAAGATGGAAAAGACACTATTTCTGTAACTGGAAATGTTTTGCGTGATTATTTGACTGATCTCTTCCCTATTTTAGAGTTAGGAACTTCTGCAAAGATGTTATCTATTGTTCCTTTAATGAATGGAGGTGGTCTTTTCGAAACTGGAGCAGGTGGTTCTGCACCAAAGCATGTTCAACAATTTATAAAAGAAAATCATTTACGCTGGGATTCATTAGGTGAATTTTTAGCACTAGCCGTTTCTCTTGAACATTATGGAGAAACAAACAACAACCCAAAGGCAATAGTTTTAGCTAAAGCTTTGGACGATGCTACAGATAAATTTTTAGACAATAAAAAGTCTCCTTCAAGAAAAGTTGGTGAGTTAGACAATAGAGGTAGCCATTTCTATTTGGCTCTATATTGGGCACAAGCTTTAGCAAATCAAGATGAAAATGATGAATTAAAAACTCAATTTTCCTATGCCGCTGAGCAGATGGGAGAAAATGAAACAACTATAATTGATGAATTGAATTCTATCCAAGGGAGTTCTGTAAATATTGGTGGATATTACCAACCTAACGAAGGTTTGGCTAACAATTCCATGAGGCCTAGTCAAACACTTAATAGAATTTTAAATTCAATTTAAAATTTTAACAATTACAAGAGCAGGCATATACCTGCTTTTTTTATGGATTAATGTTTACATTTGAACATGAGTTTTACAAAAACCACAGAGCAAGATTCTCATTATAATCATTTGGAAAAAATGAGTATCCCTGATTTAATTAATTCTATTAATGATGAAGATAAAACTGTTGCTTTGGCTGTTGAGGAAAGTATACCTCAGATCATAAAACTTACTGAGCAAATTGTTTCAAAGTTAAAACAAGGAGGTAGATTATTTTATATTGGAGCTGGCACGAGTGGTAGATTAGGGATTTTAGACGCATCTGAATGCCCTCCAACATTTGGGGTTTCTTATGACTTAGTCATTGGATTGATTGCTGGCGGAGACACTGCAATTAGAAAAGCTGTTGAATTTGCTGAAGACTCAACAACCCAAGGGTGGAAAGATTTACAGAACTGCCAGATATCAGATAAAGATATTGTGATTGGAATCGCCGCATCTGGTACTACTCCTTATGTTGTTTCTACACTAAAAGATTGTAATAGGAACAATATTATTACTGGATGTATTACTTGTAATAAAAACTCCCCTTTGAGTAAAACTTCTCAGTTTCCAATAGAAGTAATTGTTGGGCCAGAGTTTTTAACTGGAAGTTCAAGGATGAAAGCGGGCACAGCTCAAAAAATGGTTTTAAATATACTATCTACCACCACAATGGTTCAGCTTGGAAAAGTGAAGGGTAATAAAATGGTAGATATGCAATTATCCAATGATAAATTAGTAGACAGAGGAATTCGAATGCTAACAAAAGAACTAGATATAAATTTTTCAAGAGCATCAGAGCTGCTAGAAAAATATGGAAGTGTTAGAAGTGCAATTCAAAATTTTAAATAATGGGAACGAATTTTAACATTTTAAGTAAAGGGCTAAAACAATTAGGAATTTTATTATTCTTTTTAATTGCTTCTCCTATACTTTTAAGTATGTCTTTTAAAGCAGTTTCTATCTATAAAGAAGGGACACAGTATTGGTTAAGCATTGCTTTTTTAGTTTTTTCTTCTTTATTAATGTTGTTTACTATTTTCTTTGCTTTTAGAGCTTTTAAGACAATTTTGAGTGCTCTTTTTCAAGACAAATAAATTGGTAAATCCTAGGATTCATAAAATATTACATTGGGAACATTGGCCTTTATTAATGTTTTATATTCCAAATATTCCTTATGCTTTTGCACATGGAATTGTGGCTAGAAATCTTGTTTTTTATACAGCTGTAAATCCAGGAATTAGAAATTCTGGTATTGGTTCAGAATCAAAATTTAAAACATTACAAATTCTCCCTAATAAATATATTCCTAAATCTATTCTGCATTCAGGAAATAAAGAAATAGAAAGCACGCTCAGAAAACTACAACAACAAAAAATAGAATACCCATTAATTGTTAAACCAGATGTAGGTTTTAGAGGTCTGTTAGTTAAAAAAATAGAAAACGAACACGATCTCATTTGTTACTTAAACAAATATCCAGTTACAATTATTATTCAAGAGTTTATGACTCATAAAAATGAGTGTGGCCTTTTTTATTACAGACATCCAAATGAGAAAAACGGAAAAGTAACATCGATTACATTAAAAGAGTTTTTAGCCGTTAAAGGAAATGGAAAACAAACAGTACAAGAATTAGTCTTTTCAGATAAAAGGACTTTTTTATATTATGATTTGATAAAAAACGACCCTTTAATAGATTGGAATTTCATTCCAAAAATAGACGAGAGAATTAAACTTTCTTCAATAGGAAACCACTCAAAAGGTACAAAATTCATCAACGGAAATCATCTAATTAACACACAACTAGAAAACTCTTTGAACACCCTTAACCATGAAGTAAATGGTTGGTTTTATGGACGATTAGATGTAAAATATGACACCTTAGAAGATCTATACAATGGCAATTTTAAGATCATAGAACTTAATGGAATTCTCGCTGAACCTACACACATCTATGATGCAAACAAAATGACATATTGGAAAGCTCTAAAAACCATCAGAACACATTGGAAACAATTATATAGAATAGCCAGATATAACCATAAACATAATAAGATTGCCTATAGAAGAACTATTCCCTTCCTTAAAGAAATGTTTGCTTTAAAAGCTTATTCTAATCGTCTGAAAAAATTAGCTAAGCGTTAAAATTAGCACATTAATTATTTTTTCTAAAAATCTCTTCTTATTTTTTGAAAAGCAAGTCTCATTTGAGATTCTACTGTCTTAATTGAAATATTTAAACGGATTGCTATTTCTTTATTTTTTAATCCTTCTCTCTTACTCAATAATAGTATTTCTTTACATTTATTAGGCAATTTTTCCACAATCTGTTTTACCTTATTTATTTTTTCTTGTTGATCGGATTCTTCTTCTTCAATTTGAGACAACAAACCTTGATATTTCAACTCTATCAAAAGCAAATCATTTCTCTTCTCCTTTCTAATCTGATCCATGTATAAATTATATGCAGAACGGAATAAATATGATTTGAATGATGAAGTTACATGGAGTCTTTCTCGCTTCTCCCAAAACTTAATAAATGTCTCTTGAGCAATATCCTCTGCATCTTGCTCATCTTTTGTAAACTGAATTATATACGAACATAAAGACCTATAATGCAGATCAAAAAGTTCTTTCAAAGATTGATTGTCAATTTTTTGCACTTTGTTCATATAATTTTAAATTCCTTCAATATTTAAAAAATAGACTTTAAAAATTCCAATTTTTAGCTGTAAATTTAAAAAATTTAAATATTCATTAGGGGTAAATTTGTTTTTTTACGTCTTTATAGAAATTAAAATGATGGAAAATTTAATTATTAAATATTTAACCGACTCTATTTCTACTGAAGAACTCTCTTTATTAAAAGACTGGTTGAAGTCTTCAGAAAACCAAGATACATTTAAATCTATTGTCCAAGCTAATCAAAAATTGGATTTTATTTATAGAAAGAGTATTGACCCTTCTATTGCTTATAGTATTTTAGAAAAGACTATTCCCAAGGAAAGAGCAGTCTATAAAATGTCTTATAAGGCAATTTTTAAATACGCTGCGATAGCCCTTATTTTACTCACTGTATATTTTGGCGCTCAGACAGTTTTAAAATCAGATCTTATAAAGGACGACCTTATTACATTGGAAATCCATGATGGAATTAAATATAATTTAGAAGAAAACGGTGCTACTGAAATAAAAAGTAAACAAGGGGTTGTTATTGCTTACTTTGAAAACAATAAATTAATATATTCAAATTCTAACAATTACAAACCAGAACACCACCAACTGACTGTTCCTAATGGTAAAATTTTCTCGGTGGTTTTATCAGATGGAACTGCGGTTTCAATTAATTCAGGAAGCACAATAAAATATTTTAGCACAGTTTTTGACAGTAAAGCTAGATATGTTTATTTAAATGGAGAAGCTTATTTTGACGTTACTAAGAACAAAGAACTCCCTTTTATTGTTCGCACCAATAACATGAATGTTAAAGTTCTTGGAACAAAGTTTAATGTTTCTAGTTATAGAGACAATATAAATCCATCTGTATTTCTAGAAGAAGGTAGTGTTGGTCTTACAAAGGCAAATGAAGTTTTCAATTCGGAAAAGAGTTTAATAATCAAGCCTAATCAGAGAGTAGTTTTAGAAAATGAAAGATTTTCCATATATGAAGAAGTGTCTAGTGAAAAATATATAGCTTGGAGAAAAAGACAGCTACTCTTTAAAAATGATCGCTTTGAAGACATTGTAAAAAGACTAGAGCGTTTTTACAATTTATCTATAGAGTTTGACTCGAATTCACTTAAAGACAATAGGTATACAGGAAAGTTTAGTACAGAGTCTATTTCTGAGGTTTTAGATGTATTTAAAGAGTTATCTTACTTTAAGTATATAATTAAAGGTAATACTGTAACAATTACAGGACTTAAAAAATAAATTATATGTTACTTCTTAAATCAATAAATAAAAACATGTTATTTTCAGGTGTTTTCATGTTGTTTTTCATCAGTACTCATGCCAACATAAATACAGAGGTAAGCAAAGCAGCAATTAGTTTAGATCTAAAGAACGTTCCTTTGGAAAAAGTGTTCTCAAAAATTGAATCGCAAAGCAATTATAATTTCTTTTATGAAAATAAGAATATAGATTTAAATCGGTTAATTACAATTAAAGCCGATCAAAAACCTCTAATCTATGTTCTTTCAAAAATTTTCAATGAAGAAAAAACTATCTATAAGATAATCGATTATCAGGTAGTTCTAAAAAGTGCACCCATTATTGTTCAAAAAGAATCATACAAAATTCAAGGAAAAATAATAGATAAAATTACGGGAGAAATTATCCCTTATTGTAGTGTTTCCCAAACAAACTCTTACATAGGCACCTCTAGTAATGAATTAGGTGAATTTGAAATTAAAACAGATACTTTACCAACCAAACTAATATTTACACATATAGGATATTATAAACAGACAATTACTGTATCTAACACAAAATCTTCCTTAGTTATTGAATTGAAACCACTAGCTAATGTTTTAGACGAAGTAGTTATAAAAACAGCGGGTGTTGGAAAAAAGAAAAATAGATATGCTATTAATTTAGCAAAAAAGGCTTACGATAAAATTCAATTAGATTCTAAAAAGAATAAAAATAAATTTGCTAGAGCTTTCTATCGTCAAAAGTCAAAAAACAATGATAAATATTCAGAATTTTCAGAGATTATTTATGATTTAAAATATAATGTTAGTGGTGTGGAACAATGGGATATTCTTCAAGGAAGATATGCCCTAAACGAAAAAAGTATTAATAATAAAAATTATACTTTATTTTCTCGTATACTAAAATCATTTCAACCCCAAACGGACGATATTATTTTCCCTTTGCATCCTAGCTTAGAAAATTACTATGACATATCTGTAGAAGATATGATTTCTCAGGATGAGAATAAAATTGCCATTTTAAAATTTACCCCTAGAAAAGGTATAAAAACACCTATCTTTCACGGAGAAGCATATATAAATACATCTAGCTACGAGGTCCTAAAAATTAATGGTTCTATCTATAAAGATGATTTGAAATTAGTCCGACTAAATGATAAAAATACTTTCAAGAAAGATTATCAACTTTCATATGATATCGTTTTTAAAAAAGATTCTACCCAAAGTTCTGTTATTGATTATATAAAAATTGATCAAGAGTTTGATTACTACAAGGAAGAAAAACTAATCACTCATATGTCAGCCACCTCTAATTTGACATTCTTTGAGCATTATAATCCAACTTCACGTAAAAAATTAGGGAGACAATTTGGAAGGAAAGATAGTGACTGGGATAAATTAAATAGAATTGGTTATAATAAAGAGTTTTGGGAAAACAACCCAATTGTAAAAAGAACTCCTGTAGAAAAAGAAGTGATTGATGATTTTGAAAAACAAGATGCATTTGGCTCTATTTTTCTCAATAGTAAAGATCAGATAACACTCGTTCAATCTAATCTTTATAAGGATCCATTAATTCAAAAAATGGATACTCTTTTAGGGTATTATAACTACTACAACCCTGTAGAAAAAGTGTATTTACATACCGATAAAAACAACGTAGGTATAGGAGAAGAATTATGGTATAGTGCTTATACCGTAATTGGTCCAGCTCACTACTACTCATCTGCCAGTAAATTTCTACATGTAAATATTGTTGATAGTGAAAATGATATTATTTTTTCTCAGCGAGTTAAAATAGTTAATGGGAAAAGCAAAGGTCATATAAAAATTCCTGAGAATATTCTCCCAGGTAAATATCAGCTCAGAGCATATACTGATTGGATGAGAAATTATGACCTTAATTTTGTTTTCAAAAAAACAATCTCTATATCCAATGGAACAATTAATCCTATTGATATTAATTCCGGTAAAATTGATTTACAATTCTTTCCTGAAGGTGGTAATGCTATTCATAGGTTAACAGGGAGAGTTGCTTTTAAAGCCATAGGAACTGATGGCCTTCCTAGGATTATTAAAGGAACGATTATTGATTCTGAAGGAAATGAAATCAGGCAGTTAAAATCAAACAATCAAGGAGTTGGATACTTTAATCTTAAACCTGTACTTGGAGAACAATATACCGCTGTGTTAGAAGATGGCTCAAAACATCCACTTCCAAAAATATACGACCAAGGGTATTCAATGTTTATTGATAATATGAATCAAAAAAGCATCAAGATAAGGCTACAGGCTAGCAATAATTTAAAAAGTGAATCCTTTTATCTTATCGGTACAGTTGGGAATCAAAAATACTTTCAAGGAAAATATAGCTTAAAAGGAAAATCTTTTGCTAACATTGAAATTCCTAAAAGCATACTACCTAGCGGAATTGTAACACTTACAATTTTTGATAAAAACATGAAACCTTGGAGTGAAAGAATTGTTTTTGTTGATAACCAACAAGAGTTGATAATTAATACTGAGCTCAATAATGATGATCTTATTAAAAAAGGAGAAGTTAGTATTAAAATAAAGGTTACAGATCCAGAAGGCAATCCTGTTTCTACAAATTTATCAATGGCTGTCACTAATCAAAGTAATAGAATAAAAAAAGACATCAACGATTCAAATATTTTAACATATCTTCTTTTAGAATCAGATTTAAAAGGGCACATTGAAAAACCTGCACAATACTTTCGTGACAAATCTCGTATAACAAAATACAACTTAGACCTTATTATGCTTACCAATGGTTGGAGAAGATTTAATTGGAGAAAAATGAAAGAATACGACTTTGACACGATTAAAAAATTCTCTTTTCAAGAAGGTTTTAATATTAGTGGAATTGCAAGAAATAAGAACGATAAAGTACTCCCAAACACCTCTTTACATTTAATCGCTAAATCGAAAGATAAAAAAAGGTTTTATGCTACTAAAACAAGGTTGGATGGAAGTTTTACATTTGAAAATATTGATCACAAAGGAGTTACAGAGATTCTATTTAAAGCATATAAAACGAGACCAATTGATGTTAAAATTACCCTAGACAACACAAACCCCATAGAACTAACACCTTTATTACCAAGCCTATATAAAATAGTATCAACAAGAAACACAACAAACCTTGGCTTAACACCTATCACAAATTCAAAAGGAAAAACTACGTTACTTAATGAGGTCGTTATCAAAGGAAAAATTGACAAAACAGAACTTAAAAGAAAAAAATCAACTCCTTCTATATTTGGTGTAAAACCTGACGCGATACTATTTATTGAGGATCCTTATGTTGACTTTTTACAAGTACTTAATAAAGTTCCTGGTCTTCAAATTGTTGGACAAGGTTTTTCTACTGTTGTTAAAATTCGAGGAGGCGGAAGTCCTTTATGGGTTGTAGATGGAGTGCCTATATCTGCTAATGTTAGTTCAGCAACCACATCTGTAGCTCCAGTGAGTATTAGAGGAGATGCAGGGCCTGGAGGGTCTGTAGGGCCTGTAGGAGGCGGAGGAGGTGGAACTGGAGTCCTTAGTGGCTCTCTTCTGAGTAGTAGTCTTAGTCCTGTACCTTCAACAGTAATTAATTTACCACCTAATGATATAGAAAGAATAGAAGTTTTAAAAGCATCTAAGGCAGCAATTTACGGAACTAGAGGTGCTTCTGGAGTAATTTTAATTTACACCAAACGAGGTGAAAAAACTAATCTTGAATCAATATTAACTCCTAAATTTAAAATTTTGGGGTTTGCTGAAGAGAAGCAATTTTATACTCCAAAATATGAGGTAGATGTGAATCAAAACGACAATACCACATTGTATTGGAATCCTTCAATAACTACTGACAAAAATGGAAATGCTACCATTAATTTTTACAATATGACAAATACAAAAAAAGTGCAAATCGCTATTAAAGCACTTTCTTCATTTGGAGTTCCAGGAGCATACCTTAAAACTTTTAAAGGAAAAGAATAACTTAAAGAGTATGTTTTTTTGATAAATCAAAAGAAAAATTTCAGTTTTGGTAAGATAATCCTGTAATAAAAACTGCTATGGAGTAAATAATTATTGAGTATTTTGAAAACAGAAAGCCTTTGAGTCAACTACTATTGTCCAAAAAATCACTTTTTTTGAATCTAAAACCTCCAAAAATTCTATTATTAAAAATTAGTGACTATTTTAGCCTAAGAAATAAACTAGATGATATTGTTTTATAAAACAAAAAATGAATTTTATCAAACAAAGGGCATTTTAACCTTTATTTTTCTTCTTTTTCTTAGCATAAATGCTTTTGGAGGTTTTATTGATTCAAACAACCCTAAAATAAGTTTGAACGTAACAAATGTTAGCTTAGAATTAGTTTTATCAAAAATTGAAGCTCAAAGTGATTATACCTTTTTTTATGAAAGTAACTCTATAGATTTAAATCGTTTAATAACAATTAAAATCACTAATGAATCTATAGAGTTAGTTCTCCCAAAAATTTTTGATCAAAAAAAAGTATCTTATAGTATAGTAAAACATCAGATAATCCTTAAAAAAATAATTTCCTATACAATTAAAGGAATACTAGTTAATAAAACTAATAACAAGATAATTCCTTACTGTAGTATTTCTTTAATGAATTCTAGTATTCGTACTTCTAGTAATGAACTTGGAGAATTTGAAATAAAAACTACCTCCTTACCTGCAAAAGTAATTTTTTCACATCATAGTTATCAGAAAAGAATAATTACTATCACTAATATAAAGTTTAAATTAACTATTCCATTAACTTCTTTAGAAAATGTATTAGATGAAATTGTTATTAAGACAGTTATTCCAAAGAAGAGAGAAAGGTATGCTGCTGATTTAGCAAAGAAAGCTTATAAAAGAATTTTATCAGCCTCACGAAAAAACAAGAATACTTATGCGAAAGCTTTTTATCGTCAAAAGTCTAAAAACGATAATGAGTACACCGAGTTTTTTGAAATTTTTTTTGATTTACATTACAATATTAACGGTATCAAACAATGGAACATTATACAAGGTAGGTATGCTTTAAAAAGAAACAGTATTAATAATAAAAATTTCACGCTTTTTTCCCGCATATTAAAATCAACCCAACCAAAAATTAATGACCTCATATTCCCTTTGAATGAAAATGTAGAAAATTATTATACTGTAAATTTAGTGAAGACATTTATTTTAGATAGCTCTAAAATTGCCGTGATAAAGTTTACTCCAATTAAAGGAAAAAAGCTATCAGCAAATACAAGAAAGACCTTTTCTAATGGATCTAGTAAAGAATTGCCAATATTTGAAGGAGAAGCCTATATTAATACTTCTAATTATGATCTTCTTAAGATGAACTATCATATTCATAATGATAAAATAAAGCTAATCAGATTAAAGGAAAAAAATGCTGCTAGAAAAAACCACAAACTCTCTTATGAGATAACTTTTAGAAAAGACCCCTTTAATTCCCTAGTTATTGATTATATAAAAGTAGATCAAGAATTTGATTATTATAAAGACGAAAAATTTATAACTCGTTTGTCTTCCACTTCAAATCTCACTTTTTTTGAGTATTATACAAATACTTCTACACGTAAAAGAATGAGAAAGCAATTTAACAGAAGGTATAGTGATTGGCAGAAATTAAATCTAATAGGTTACAATAATGAATTTTGGGAAAACAATCCTATGGTAAAAAGAACACCTATCGAAAAAAAAGTAATTGCTGATTTTGAAAAACGGAATAAATTTCAATTTATTAAAAAACCTAAACAGTAATATCTCTATTAATTTCCTTATAAATTCTTAAAAAATAGAATCACCTTTTACAGTAGGTTCCTTTTTTTATTTTTTTGGCACGCTCTTTGAAATTCAATAAATCAAATGAGGAAGCCGAAAAGCAAAAGAGTAGGCAAAACCCTAAAACCATATATTATGAAAAGAGGTTTACTATTATTATTAGGAATGTTTGTAATGGTTTCTACTGTTGAAGCCAAAGAAGGCATAAATCCAACAGAAAGAATTGGGGTTAACAATCGTTATAATGAAGCGGTTTCTTTTATTGAAAGAGGTATTCAGTTTCAAGTTTTTTTAAATGGCGAATTTGATTTTGACTCTAGATACATTCGAGAAAGAAGAAATTCTCGAGTTCGAATTTCTAGAGATTACAAAGGAAGAATCAATAGAGTTGGAAATGTTTTTATCAATTACGATTACAAAGGAAATGTACGTAAAATAGGAACTATATACATGAGTTATAATCGAGGCAGATTGACTCGTGTTGGGAATTTAAGAGTGAACTATAACAGCTGGGGAGATCCACAATTTTATGGTCAGATAAGATATAATGATTACTACTATAACAGAGCTAATTATTATAACCAAGGACTTTCTCTAGACTTTAATATAAATCTAGGAGCCATCTGTGTTTATAATGATCCTTATTTCTATAGAAATGAATTTAGAACAAACTATAGACAAATTAGAGAAGATGATAACTTCTATTACTATAGGGCAAATAAAAATGCAAAGACTTCTAGAAATAAAATCTTAAAAAGAAGAAAACCTGCAAGAAGAGCAGTTACTCAAAGTAACGGAGTTAGAAAAAGAGTTGAGACAAATACTAGAGCTCAAAACAAGAGAAGAGATTATACTACATCTACTCAAGTAAAAAAAAGAACTCCAGTAAAAAGAAGAGTTAGTAATAATAAGAGAACTCAAGTTAAGAAAGAAGTTCAGGTTAAGAAGAGAGTTCAAACAAAGAAAAGGGTTTACAAAAAGAATGTTGAGTCAAAGAAAAGAACTCAAGCTAAAAAAAGAAGAAGATCGTAAAAGTAAAAGACCGCCAATTGGCGGTCTTTTTTATTATCGAATTAACTTCTTGTATTTTATTCGCTTTGGAATTAAATCACCTCCTAATCTCTTTTTCTTATTCTCTTCATAATCAGAAAAAGATCCTTCAAAGAAATATACTTGACTATCTCCCTCAAAAGCTAAGATATGTGTACAGACTCTATCTAAAAACCATCTATCATGGCTAATCACTACAGCACATCCTGCAAAATTCTCCAAGCCTTCTTCTAAAGCTCTCAAAGTATTCACATCTAAATCGTTTGTTGGCTCATCTAATAGTAAGACATTTCCTTCTTCTTTTAAAGTCATTGCTAAATGCAATCTGTTTCTTTCTCCTCCAGAAAGTGTATTTACTTTTTTATTCTGTTCACTTCCAGAAAAATTAAAACGACTTAGATAAGCACGAGAATTTACTTGCTTTCCTCCCATCATTACTAAATCTTGACCGTCCGAAAAATTTTCCCAGATAGATTTCTCTGCATCTATATTTGAATGTGCTTGGTCTACGTATGCAATTTTAGCTGTTTCTCCAACATTGAAACTTCCTTTATCAGGAGTTTCTTCTCCCATAATCATTTTAAAGATAGTTGTCTTACCAGCACCATTAGGCCCAATAATTCCAACAATTCCAGCTTGTGGAAGATTAAACTCTAAGTTCTCATATAATAGCTTATCACCATATGCTTTAGAAACACCTGTAGCTTCTATTACATTAGTTCCTAAACGAGGTCCATTAGGAATGAATATCTCTAATTTTTCTTCTTGTTGTTTTTGGTCCTGACTCATCAAACGTTCATAACTCTTTAAACGAGCTTTCTGCTTTGTTTGTCTCCCCTTTGCTCCTTGACGTACCCATTCTAACTCTCTTTCTAGAGTTTTTTGGCGTTTAGACGCCGTATTACTTTCCTGAGCTAATCGCTTCGATTTTTGATCTAACCATGAAGAATAGTTCCCTTTCCAAGGGATTCCTTCTCCTCTATCCAATTCTAAAATCCAACCCGCAACATTATCCAAGAAATATCTATCGTGCGTTACTGCAATAACTGTCCCTTTGTATTGCGCTAGATGATGCTCTAACCAATGTACAGATTCTGCATCTAAATGGTTGGTTGGTTCATCTAACAATAAAACTTCAGGTTCTTGTAATAGTAATCTACACAAAGCAACTCTTCTCTTCTCTCCTCCAGATAGTACCCCTATCTTTTTATCAGAATCAGGAGTTCTTAATGCATCCATTGCAATCTCTAGCTTTGTGTCTAGTTCCCATGCATTAGAAGCATCAATTTTATCTTGTAACTCAGCTTGCTGAGCCATTAATTTATCCATTTTATCTGGATCAGAATAAACTTCTTCCAATCCAAACATATCATTGATTTTATTGTACTCATCTAAGATTGCTACAGTTTCTGCAACACCTTCTTTTACTACTTCTAGTACTGTTTTTTCTGGATCTAGAATAGGCTCTTGTTCTAAATAACCAACATTATATCCTGGAGAAAAGGTAACATCTCCTTGAAAATTTTTTTCAACTCCAGCTATAATTTTTAACAATGTTGATTTTCCAGATCCGTTTAAACCTAAAATTCCAATTTTAGCTCCATAAAAAAAGCTTAAATAGATATCTTTTAAAACTTGTTTGTTTGTACTTTGATAGGTTTTACTTACTCCCGACATGGAGAAAATAACCTTTTTATCATCTGACATTTAATGGTAATTTAAAAATTGTGGTACTTAATTATGAATAACGACTACACTCTTCCTTTTAATGCATTGAAAACCCATGCAATTGCAAAGAATCCTATTCCAACTGAACCAAATCCCCATCCAGCAATATCATTGTATCTAAAAGCTCCTAACCCAATAAGGGCTATTCCAACTACAATCATAATAACCGTAGCCCATGCTAAAACTCCATTTTTATTCATTCTTGGTTTTTTTAGAAATAAAAAGCAAATATCCGAAAATATTGTTGATATAAAAAGTTATAACCTAGCAGCCAATCTACTTTCTATACCTCTATTATATTTTATACTTAACAATTAAAAGCAACTTTATTGTCTTCTCTGTCCTCCTCTACCTTGTCTAGAATTAGTTCTATTCCCTCTATTTGATCTTTTTACTTCTAAACTTTTTTTCTTTTTGATTTGATATTTTAACCACTTATTGTTTTGTTTTTCCGATAACAACTCATTTAGTGTTTTATTTAAATGTTTTTCATTATCGTAAATTTGTTCTCTAATTGGACGTATAACTTCGTCAATTCTTTTTCTCAACCCCGTCCTATTACCAATACTACCTCTAGGCATTGAGTTAACAATTGCATCTAAATCAGAGAACTTTTTTGAATTCAAAAAAGCGGTTTCTTTTACATTATCATTATATTTCTTTAGAGCTTTAACAATTTTATCTTTCAGTATTGGTTTCTCTTTTTTTCCTATAACTTTTTTTATTACTTCTTCTATATCATAATAAAAAATACTAGCTCTTTTAGCAGCATCAAATTTTGGCATTTTTAGTTGTTCTACATTATTATTACTATTATTATTTTGCCCTCCTCTACTTCGGCGTTGAGCAAATAATGATACATTATATAAAACCAAGAGGAATATTAATATTTTCTTCATTGTGTAATTTAGTTATTAAAAAGTAAGACTGTATTTCTAATCAAAAGTTTAATCACCATAAAAATTACAACCTCGCCGCCAGTCTGCTACCTTGATCTATCGCTCTTTTAGCATCTAATTCAGCAGCAACATCTGCTCCTCCAATCACATGAATCTTTTTACCAGAAGTTAGTAACGACTCATATAATTCTTTAAAAGATGTTTGACCAGCGCAAATAACAATATTATCCACTTCTAAGATTTTAGATTCTTCATTTCTAACATAATGCAATCCTTGACCATCAATCTTCGTGTATTGTACTTCATTGATAAACTGTACATTTTGTTTTTTCAAATTAGCACGATGTATCCAACCAGTTGTTTTCCCAAGGTTTCCTCCAAATTTCCCTTTGCTTCTTTTGAACATAAAAACTTCACGCTTCGCTGGATGAATCACAGGCTTAACTCCTGCTATTCCTCCTCTAGCTTCAATATTCTTGTCAATTCCCCATTCTTCTAACCACTTGTCTAAATTTAAGGTACTGGACTCTCCTTCGTGTAATAAATATTCTGAAACGTCAAATCCAATTCCTCCTGCACCAATAACAGCTACGCGTTTTCCAACAGGTTTTTTATGCTTTAAAACATCTAAATAACTTAATACTTTTTCATGCTCAATTCCATCTATTCTTGGAGTTCTTGGTTTAATTCCTGTAGCAATAATAATTTCATCAAAATCCGAGTTTATCAAATCATTAGATGAAACTCTGGTGTTCAGTTTCACTTCTACATTATGCAATTCTATTTGCTTGTTGAAATAACGAATCGTTTCATAAAACTCTTCTTTCCCAGGGATTTGTTTAGCGATATTAAATTGCCCTCCAACTTCTTTATCTGCATCAAATAACGTGACTTTATGTCCGCGTTGCCCAGCAATAGTTGCTGCAGCTAATCCGGCTGGACCAGCTCCTATGACTGCAATTTTCTTTGATACTTTAGCTAAATCATAGTTAAACTCTGTTTCATGACAAGCTCTTGGATTCACCAAACAACTTGCTACTTTTTGTTTAAATACATGATCTAAACATGCTTGATTACAAGCGATACAAGTATTAATTTCGTCTGCTTTTTCTTGTGCTGCTTTGTTTACCCACTCTGGATCTGCCAGAAACGGACGAGCCATTGAAATCATATCTGCATCTCCTCTTGCCAAAACTTCTTCTGCAGTTTTAGGCATATTAATTCGATTGGAAGTAATTAAAGGAATAGAAATTTCTTCTTTCATTTTCTTAGTTACCCAAGTAAATGCAGCTCTTGGTACTGAGGTAGCAATCGTTGGAATTCTAGCTTCATGCCATCCAATTCCAGTATTAATAATGGTTGCTCCTGCTTTTTCAATTTCTTTTCCTAGCATCACAACCTCCTCCCATGTACTTCCTTTTTCAATAAGGTCTAACATAGAAAGTCGGTAAATAATGATAAAATCTTCACCTACAGCTTCTCTAACTGATTTCACTAAAGTAATTGGTAATCGCATTCTATTCGCATAAGAACCTCCCCACTCATCTGTCCTTCTGTTTGTGTGTGCTGCAATAAATTGATTGATTAAGTACCCTTCAGAACCCATAATTTCAACTCCATCATAACCTGCGACTTTAGAAAGCTTAGCACAATTCACAAAATCTCTAATTGTTCTGTTGATTCCAGATTTTGTTAATTTAAAAGGTTTGAATCGATTAATAGGAGCTTTAATTTTGGAAGGAGCTACATTAAAAGGATGATAGCCATAACGACCTGCATGCAGTATTTGCATACAAACCTTTCCTCCTTCATCATGTATCGCTTTTGTTATCTTTTGGTGATGTTTAGCGTGCTTTTTAGAAGACATTCTAGCTGAAAACGGACCCGTCCAACCTTGAACGTTAGGAGCAATTCCACCAGTAACAATCAAACCTACTCCACCTCTAGCCCTTTCTGCATAATAGGTTGCGATTCTTTCTATCCCATTTTTTTCTTCTTCTAAGCCAGTATGCATAGAACCCATTAAAATTCTATTTTTTAATGTGGTAAAACCTAAATCTAAAGGTTCAAAAATGTGTGGATATTTCATATGAAATTAATTAATTACTATGCATGCATAATATATGGCAAGATAACCACTTTTTTTGACAAAAAATAAGAGGCCTTTAAAAAAGCCTCTTATTTAATTTTTAATATCCTAAATTCTAATTCATAGAAACCTCTACTAATAAAATCTCGCTATTTTTTATAGATTTAATTTCAATTTGATTTGTATCCCAAACTCCTAATGCATCTCGTTTGTGCAACTTCTCGCCAATCACTTCAACCTCTCCTTCTATAATAAATATATAGACTCCTTTTTCATTGGTTATTTTATGAGAAATAGATTTCCCTTCTTCAAAATTACCTAAATGAATATAAGCTTGTTGGTGAATTCCCAATGAGCCTTCAGTTAATTTATCTTGTGGAGAAACCACCGTTTGAAAATTATTTTTCCTTTCTGTTAAATCAAATTGTTTTTGTTCATAGTTAGGAACTACATTTTGTTTTTCAGGAAGAATCCAAAGCTGTAAAAAATTTACTTCATCTGTAGTACTATCATTAAACTCAGAATGAGTCAAACCTGTACCTGCAGACATTACTTGCACCTCTCCTACTTCTATAGAACGTTTATTATTCATACTATCCTTGTGAGACAAAGCTCCTTTTAATGGAATAGAAATGATTTCCATGTTTTGATGTGGATGTGTTCCAAACCCCATTGCAGGCTGTACCAAATCATCATTAAAAACTCTCAATGCTCCAAAATTCATTCTCTCAGGATTATAATAACTAGAGAAGCTAAATGAATGATAGCTTTTTAGCCAACCATGATTTGCAAACCCTCTTGAATCTGATGTATGCTTTATTGTTTTCATATTTCTGTTGCTTTTAATTAATCTCTGGGTAAAAACCCCATCTTTCCTTGCTGATAATCGCGTAATGCTTCCATAATTTCAGTTTGAGTATTCATCACATATGGTCCCCAGGAAGTAACTTTCTCTTCAATGGGTTCTCCAGATAGAATTAACAAAGTGCTTTCTTTAGATGCTTTAAAATGAACTGTGTCTCCATCTTGATTAAAAGTTATCATTTGAGTAGCTCCTTTTTTAAGAGTTGCTTCATCGTTCACCAATACTTCTCCATCTAATAAATAGATTAAAGATTTATGATTGACTGGAATATTAACTTTTATTTCTCCTCCTTCTTGTGCATTTACAGTAAAAACATTTACCGAAGTTTGAGTCTTAATCAACCCTCTTTTATCGGCTTGCTCTCCAGCTACAACTTTTAAAATTACAGACGAATCATCATTATCTACTACTGGCATGTCCTCACTTTTAATATGCTGATATGCAGCTGGTATCATTTTATCTTTAGCAGGTAAATTCAACCACAATTGAATTCCTTCCAACTCTCCTCCTCTTTTGACAAACTCTTTTGTAGGTCCCTCAGCATGAATGATACCTCTCCCAGCAGTAGTCCATTGCACATCTCCTGCTTTTACTAACATTTCATTCCCAAGTGAATCTCGATGTAATTGTTCTCCTTTAAAAAGTAATGTAATAGGTTCAAACCCTCTATGAGGATGAGGACCCAAATCAAACGAGTTGTTAAACTCGCTAATTGCATAAGGTCCATAATGATGCAATAACAAAAAGGGATCTACTTGATCTATCCCTTGCATAGGTATCGGTTGTCTTAATTTTATGGGTCCCATATTCACTAATGGGCTTCCTACTTTATGTTCGATTGTTTTTTCTTTATTTTCCATGGAAAATATTTTTTTAAATTTTTTTCTATCTAATTTTATCTAATAAACCACTTAATGTGGTTGCTTCTTCTTCAGTTAAATTTTCTAAGAAATCTAGCTTCGCATTGTTATCTATTTGCTGTAAGAGTTTCAATCCGTTTTCACTTATGCTTATATAAACAACTCTACGATCATCCTCGCAGCGGATTCGATCTATGAGATTCTTATCACATAACTTATCCATTAACCGAGTAGCATTCGGGGCTCTGTCAATCATTCGATCCTTAATCGTTTGCACTTTAATAGCCTCTTCAGCTCCTCGTAAAATTCTTAAAATATTAAACTGTTGTGGTGATATTCCGTAAGGTCTAAAGAACTCATTTTCATGACTATTGATCCAATTAGCCGTAAATTTAATATTGATCAACGCCTTAATCTTATTGTTTTTAAACGTAGAATTAATGTCTTTAGCAATATCACCCATAATTAACCTCTTAATTTTAAATCTTTCATAATACTATTAAAATCATCTGATGTTGGCGTTAAATACACTTCATCATCAACAAATAATGTCGGAAACTTTAGCTGTCCGCTATACAAATCCTTCGTATGAGATTTAGCTGCTTCATCTTTAAAAACATCTTTATAGTCAAATTTTATTTCAGCCATTCTAAAGAAATTCTTAAATGCCACTGTATGCGCGTG
>Ga0115559_1000905_pt1 | contig 19827 bp, 16 predicted proteins | sample COGITO_mtgs_1105_3_FD_87281 | JGI IMG/M metagenome (GOLD analysis project Ga0115559, IMG submission 87281) | Pelagic marine microbial communities from North Sea - COGITO_mtgs_110506 | ecosystem: Environmental > Aquatic > Marine > Epipelagic | place: Germany:Helgoland, sampling site Kabeltonne... | reverse complement strand
AGGCCATGCTTGGGCTGGTGATTTGGAAGTAGCAAAAATGGAGTACTCAATTGATTTTGGAGCTACTTGGAATACCTGTTCTTTAGAAAATCCAGTAAATCGTTTGGCATGGCAACATTTTTCAACGGACATTAAGTTTCCAAAAAAAGGATACTATGAAGTTTGGGTACGAGCAACAGATACAAATGGTATTGCACAGCCTATGCTATTGCCAGGTTGGAACCCAAAAGGATATTTAAACAATGCTTGTCATAGAATAGCTGTCAAAGTGAAGTAAATGAAACAGGTAAACGATACTACATCTGGAATACAAAAAGCAGAGAGGCTCATCAAAATAGCGATACTCCTACTCTCTTTTGCGACTTGTATTCTTCTTGTTTTAATTGTAGATCCTCATTTAACATTTTTTGACTCTAAAACGGTTACTGTCACTAAAATTGATGAAGACAAAATAGAAAATGGTATTCATGTTCGTACAGGATTTAAAGATGCCGAGGGATTGATGACAGTCGTTAATAATTGTACTAATTGTCATTCTGCCAAATTAGTCATTCAAAACAGGATGAATAAAGAACGTTGGGATGCCACGATCAAATGGATGCAAGAGACCCAAAATTTATGGGATCTTGGAGAGAATCAAGAAATCATTGTCAATTACTTGGTTGCTAATTATCCTGCTACTGAAAAAGGAAGAAGAGAAAACCTAACGAATATTACTTGGTATGAGCTTAAAGACTAGCATTATTGGTTTTGTTTTAATCTCCTTTCTTGCATGTAAGAAAAATGATGCTGCTCTTTCTTCAAATGAAGACGTTCAGAATTATTTAATTAGCGTAAAGAAATTTGAAAGTATTTCATCAAATCCAAACGTGAAGCTTATTGACTTTAGAAAGCCCAAACTTTATAATGAGCATCATATTTCAGGGGCTCTAAATATTTGGAGATCAGATATTGAAAATCCTTCCTATGCTTATGGAGGAATGATGATTAATAAGGAAGGCTTAGAGAAACTATTTCGTTCCAAAGGGATCTCTAACAATGATTTACTCATCGTATACGATGATAATGGTTTATGTGATGCTGCTCGCTTTTGGTGGGTTCTTCAAAACTATAATTATAAGAATGTGAAATTGTTACACAGTACCTATACAGAATGGAAAGCTAAAAATGGATCAATAACAGAAAAGATTCCTGAAATCAGTCCTACGGGCTTTAAATTCACCACTCAACCTTCTAAGAAACTATATATCTCTAAAGAAGATGTATTGCAGGAGTTGAATAAGAACACCATCATTCTAGATACTAGGACTCCTGATGAATATTCCGGTAAGAGTCAGAAAAAAGGGGCTGCAAAAAGTGGGAGAATTCCTAATAGTACTTTGATCGATTGGTCGACTGCAATCAATTTTCACAGTGATAAAAAGCTAAAATCAATTCAAGAACTAGACAGTATTTACGGAGCTGTTATAGCATCGAAAGAAACTCCCGTAATTGTTTATTGTCACTCTGGTGTTCGATCTGCACACACTACCTTTGTACTAACACAACTGCTTGGGTATAAAAATGTAAAAAACTATGATGGGTCTTGGACTGAGTGGAGTTATTTTGATAATTTGCCCTTTGAAAAAGATAGTCTAAATTTGATAAAAAAATAATATGACAACATATACAGATGCTTTTTTAAATGCTTTGAATGGAACCATCGATTGGACTTGGAAATCCATTCTATTTGAGGTTCCTTGGTATACCAATTATTTTTGGGGATTAATCGTTATTTCTCTTTTTGTATGGTCTCTCGAAATTATATTTCCTTGGAGAAAAGAGCAGTCAGTTTTTAGAAAAGATTTTTGGCTGGATGGATTTTACATGTTCTTCAACTTCTTTGTTTTTTCGATTGCTATTAGTGGTTTTTATTCAGTACTGAGTGTTTTGTTTGAAAACTCAGGGGGTTTTACAGCACAAAGCTTGGCTATTGTAAATATATCTTCACTTCCAATGTGGGCTCAATTACTGATTTTCTTTATCGTATTGGATTTTGTACAGTGGTTTACACATGTGCTTTTACATAAATACCCTTTCTTATGGAAATTTCATAAGGTGCATCACAGTGTTAAAGAAATGGGCTTTGCTGCTCATTTACGTTATCATTGGATGGAAAACATTTTATACAAACCTTTAAAAACATTTGGAGTGATGATTCTAGGAGGATTTGAACCTGAACAAGCTTATATCGTTCATTTTCTAGCCATCTCTATAGGACATTTCAATCACGCAAATATTAAGATCACTTGGGGAGCATTCAAATACTTATTCAATAACCCTGTGATGCATTTATACCATCATGCGTATCATTTACCTAAAGGTAAAAATGGTGTCAATTTTGGAATTAGTTTAAGTCTTTGGGATTATATTTTTAAAACGAATTACATTCCTGAAGATAGTGGAACCATTGAAATTGGTTTTAAAGGTGAAGAAGAATTTCCTAAAACATTCATACAACAATCTATATACGGATTTAAAAAAGGGCAAAAGTAAGTGCTTCTTAAACCAAGTTACTTTTTTAACTTGCTTTTTACAGCCCATTCACTATATCCACCTGAATAGTCATAAATTTTTTGGAAGCCTTTTTCTTGAAACAATTTAGTGGCTCTACCACTTCGTCCTCCAGAGTGACAGTAGATGTATATTGGCTTCTTTTTATCTAAGGTTTTAATTTGTTCTAAGAATTTCTCTTTTTCAAAGAAATTCATTTGTACAGCATCATCAATAGTACCCAATTTATATTCCCTGTCTGTTCGTAAATCTATTAACTGAACATCTTTTCCTATTACTTGTTTTTTAAACTCTTCAAAAGTGATTACGCTAACAATAGTCTTGTCTTGTGATGTACAAGACAAAGAAATAAGAATCAAAAATGCTATATAGTATATTCTTTTAATCATAATAGTTCTGAGTTAGAGTGTTACAAGATAGTGTTTTAAAACAATTTTCGGAATCGTTAGTAATGCTAGAGCGTTTGTAGATAATTAGTTCAGGTATTAATCACCCTTTTTTAAAGTTGGTATTTGTACCCTAGTAAAAACTAGAGATTTAAACCAAATTTGAAGTAGACTTAAAAACTAAGGAAATGAAAAACACAATACACACACACGCTACAGTCGTAGAAAAGTTAAAAACTATACTTTCTAACGATTCAAAAATGAACGCTGCTCTACTCTCTTCTTTGAATGTGGCAGTTAGTTCAGCTAAAGAAACCTTAAACTCTGAGCTCTATCAAGCAATTGATCGTGAATTTAAAGGCAATGGATGGCCTACTACTATTGAAGGGTACTTAGATTATTTAGACATATATGTAAGAATGATTCCTAACGAAAGTAACGATCCTTGTTATCCTAATGCTTGGAAGAGTAATGGAGAACAAAACGGATACAATCAAAAAGTATATGATTTATTATGTCAATCGTATTGGTTGATCGATCAGAAAGTTCCAGGTACAGATATTACCATGCAGAGCTTTAAAAAATTTGCAGATTGGTTAGTAGATTTTGCGAATGCATGGGGAATCTTCCTAGACACTGAAGCTTCGTTAACTAAAGAAAGTTTGATCTCATTTAAAAATGATACGATGTACAATTTTCCTTTGTATGCAGACAATGCAAAAACTTGGACTACTTTCAATCAGTTTTTTTACAGAGAGTTTAATAATGCAAATGCTAAAACAGGAATAAGTCCTTTACGTCCAATTGCAGAACCTGACAATAATGAAACCATTGTTTCTCCTGCAGATTGTACTTACAAAGAACACTATCCGGTTGACAAACAAGGAAATGTGTTAAATCCAGAAGGTGAAAAAACAAAAGTCAATTTAAAACACACACATAGCATTGGTACTGTTGATGAGCTTTTACAGTCTAGCAAATATGCCAAAGATTTTTATGGAGGAACTTTTGTGCACTATTTTTTAAGTCCATTCGATTATCATCGATTCCATACACCTGTTAGTGGTGAAATTTTAGAGATCATCCCTATTGAAGGAAAAGTATATCTAAATGTTGAATTGAAAGATGATGGGCAATGGGATGCACCAGATGGAGGTGGAAATGGTTATGAATTCACACAAGCACGTGGTCTAGTCATCGTTGATGCTGGTCCTGTAGTTGGGAAAGTAGCAATACTTCCAATCGGAATGTGTCAAGTATCTGGAGTAGATATGTATACAGAGCTTCAAGGAAAAAAGGTTGTTAAAGGTCAGGAATTCGGGAAATTCAGATTTGGAGGTTCAGATATTATTATGTTGTTCCAAAAACCACCAACTGAATTGTATATGTTTCAAAATGATCCAGGTCATAATCCTATTCATTTTCAATATGGACAAACTTCTGTGTATTGGAATAAATAATACTTCAATTAGACTTATCAATTTTTATAAACAAAAGCATCGTTTATGCTGAACTTAGTTTCAGTATCTACGGTGCTTTTGTTATGTTTGCTGACCATTAAATTTAAGCATGCTAAAAACTTCTAATGCTCGCATCACAAAAGCCTCCTTACAAAGGGTTGGCAATAAGTTAAGTCAAGAATTAAATCATATAACTTCTGCAGAGATTCCTTTTACGGAAAATGAAGAAGAGCTGTTAAGAACCTTCTTTCTACGCTCTATTAAATCCAGTATCGATTTAATGAAGTTTACGCATCATATTAGTTTAGAATACAATGCTGTATATGATAATACCAAGAAGTTTTTTGATAGCGAAGTAGGCTTTATTGAGTACTCTAATAACATCTTAAATCATTTGTATGAAAAGTCGAATCATTCTCAAATAAAAACTGGGGAGTTATTCGTTATCTATTTTCAAGACTTACAATTTCAAGACATTACAACGGATGCTATTGGGATTTTTAAAATTGAAAATAAGATCGATTATTTAAAATTTCATCATCAAGATGAAGGTTTAGATTTTACGATTAACAAAGGAGTCAAACTACAGAAAATCGACAAAGGTTGTTTGATTCTCAATACAGATCAATCGGATGGGTATCGAGTAATTTCTATTGATAATAATAGCTATGATGCAAGCTATTGGAAGAAGTCATTTTTAGATTTGGAAGAAGTTTTAAACGACTCTTATCAAACCAAACATCACATCAATCTATTGTCTACCTTCTCTAACACCATGGTAGAGAACAATGACACCTACACTCAGAAAGAGTTTATCAGTCAAGGAATTCAACTATTCAATGACAATGAAGTCATTACCAAAGACTTGTTAGAACAAGAATTATTGAGTCCTTTTGATGTGGTTGACTCCTACTCTAACTTTAAAACGCAATACAACAAAGAAAATAATCTCGATTTAGAAGAAGATTTCAATGTTTCCATCTCAACTTTAAAAAAGGAGAAACGAAAAATTAAAAGTCAGATTAACCTAGATACCAAGATTCAAATTAAGTTAGATCTCAGCGATGGTGACACCGTAAAAGACAATATTGAAAAAGGCTTTGATGATGACCGAAAAATGCATTATTATAAGGTATTTTATAATGAGGAAACGTAGAAATATTGTATTTCATTTCATTAATTAATGGTCCGTATTTTTGGTATAATAATTGATTTCTTGATTAAAAACCATCAATGAAAGGGCTTCTAATCATATTTCTTTTATTACTATTCACTTCCTGTATTCCTATAAGAATTGCTCCTAAAATAAAAGAGGAAAAAATTACAATTGCTAAAAGGTTCAAAAGAAACCTTCCTAAAAGCTATTCTTATATTTTCAAAGACCCTAAAAATGCAAATGAATTTTACAATTATATAAATACAATATATCAGTTAAATGGTAAAGATGTCGAATTTAATGTACCCGTTTCAATTAATAATAATAAATATTTTCTTTCATTTTATGAAGTAGAAATTCCAACAAAAACAGTAAACTTAGTTCCAATGCTTATCGACGGAAAACTTGAATCCTCTTGTAGTAATGCGTTTTTACAAGATGCTTATGTTTCCCGAAAAGGAACTTGGTATATCGTTCTGACAATATCAGATTCAAAAGTGAATGATTGTTTACACCCTAAATATACGAATAGACAAGAAATTATAAGTTTTCTTAAAAAATTGAGATTGGAATATCTAAATACAGCAGATTATTTGAATATTTTTTTACGAAAATGAAAACACGTTGGTTTATAACTAAATTTCATAATTGGTTAACGCCTATGCATATATAGTAGACGAAACGATAGCGAATCTGATCTTATATGTAGCATTAGTGATAGCTTTACAATTCAAATATTAATCTCAAATCTTCTAGATCTAGCAATTTTGAATCTGGAGAGTTTGCATCCAATAAGTCGTTCATCAATTTAGATATTTTATTACAGTTAGAGTCAAATTTATTATTTATAAATTTCAATTTGTATCTAGACTTATTCCTTATCCATCATATTTTTTAATTATATATCTTAATAAATAACCTTTTTTTAACAAAAAGATTACGGTTATTAATGTTGAAATTGAACACTATCTAACTATTTTTACAGTATAAATCTTAACCTATGAAAAAACTACTCCTATTATTTGTATTTTGTATTAGCTTTTCTGCTATTTCTCAAAATATTAAACGCGAAAATGTTACTGGAAAAATTATTGTAGAAGGTAGTGACATTGAGGGCATAACTATTTATAACACCTCATCAGGTATAGGTACAGTAACCAATAAAAATGGTGAGTTTACAATTGCAGTAGCCTTAAATGATCTTATAGAAATTAGAGCATTAGAATATCAAAACTTTGATGTTATAATCAACAAAATAATTTTACAATCAAAAAAAATAAGCATTTTTTTAATTGAAGAAATTAATAAATTAGATGAAGTTATAATCACAACTAAAGGACTTACTGGTAACCTTAAAAGAGACATTAATAGAGCGAAAATATTTAACCCAAAACGTAATGTTATTTATTTTGGAATAAAAAGTAAAGAAGCGTATGAGTTTAAAGATGATAAGAGAAGGCAGGATAAAAATAGAGGTATGCGCCCACAAGTTAAAACTATGGTAAATGGTTTGAATGTTGTAAACATTGTAGATCAATTATTGATACCTCTTTTTAGATCTGAAGTTAAAAATAAAAAAGCAGCAGGAGTTCCAGAAGTACCCGCAAAATCTATTAAATACTATCTTGGTTCTAATTTTTTAGTTGAGAATTTTAATATTCCAGAGCATCGTGTAGAAGAATTTATTAGATATGTTGAAGATGAAACATTTGATTTTAACTTGTTAAACTATGGTCATGAAATAGAATTTCTTGAACTGCTTAGTAAAAAGAGCAAAACATTTTTAAATACTAAAAGTAGTAACAATTAAAAAAACAGCGTTTTATTAATCGAATTTCAGGTATTTAGTGACTTATAAAAAATGAATATTCCTTTCGGTTTAAAGCTTATTAACTATGTTTTATACACTTGTCAAGTATCAGAGTAGCAACGAATAAAACACACCTTTTGTTCTTTTTATATTATATATATAATTATCTTCTTAAAAACTCCTTCAATTCCTCATAACTCGCAATCTGTATCGAGACTTTTTCCTTATCCATCACACCTTTAATCTGTGTAGGAATCTCAACCTGTACATCCAATGTGTCTTCTACCACATCTAAAAACTTGACAGGATGAGCGGTTTCTAAAAAGATTCCGAATTCATTTTCTTGTAGATTATGTTCTTTCAATCCTAAATATCCAACGGCTCCGTGTGGGTCGGCGACATAGCCAGAACTCGCATGGATTTCTTTCATCGCCAACTTGGTTTCTTCATCCGTAAAAGAAGAAGAAGAAAACAGTTCTTTAAGTGCATTAATATCTTTTCCGAATAGCTCTTGAATTCTAATAAAATTACTTGGATTTCCAACATCCATAGCATTTGAAATGGTGGCTTTGGAAGGTTTCGGGTTATAAGCTCCATCTCTTAAGTACTCAGATACAGCATCATTTACATTTGTAGAAGCGATAAAGTGCTTGATTGGCAATCCCAATTTCTGAGCCATTAAGCCTGCACAAATATTTCCAAAGTTTCCACTAGGAACAGAGAATACCAATTCTTTTCCTTCAGCATGCGCTTGTTTATAAGCAAAAAAGAAATAGAACATTTGAGGTAGCCAACGTGCCACATTAATGGAATTAGCAGATGTTAGTTTTCTAGTGATCTCATCATCTAAAAAAGCCGACTTCACCATTTCCTGACAATCGTCAAAAACACCATCAACTTCCAAAGCTGTGATGTTATTCCTTAGGGTAGTCAATTGCTTCTCTTGAATATCACTCACTTTACCACTCGGATATAAGATCACCACCTTCACTCCTTTTGCATTCAAAAAGCCATTAGCCACTGCTCCACCAGTATCTCCTGAAGTTGCCACTAAGACCGTTACTTCCTCATCGCTATTTCTATTGAAGTATTCCAAGCACTTCGCCATAAACTTGGCTCCTACGTCTTTAAAAGCCATCGTTGGACCATGAAACAACTCAAGCGTTGCAATATTCTCTTCTATTTGAACAACTGGAAAATCAAAAGAAACTGTTTCTTTGATAATCTCTTTTAATTTGTCTTCAGGAATTTCGTCTCCAACAAACTGCTTGATTGCTTCAAAAGCAATCTCTACATTTGAATAATCAGAGATATTCTTTATAAATTCTTTCGACAATGGTGTAATAGATTCTGGAAAATACAACCCTCTGTCGGATGCAATTCCGTTCACAACAGCATCTTTAAAAGATACGTTTGGTGATGTATGGTGCAAACTGTAATAGTTCATTCTTTAGCTTTTGGTTGAAAATATATTTACATTTTGTCATTACGAGGAACTTGTGACGAAGTAATCTCATTAATTTTAGTTATCCTTTTTTATGAGATTGCTTCACAGCTACGCTGCTATCTTCGAAGCAAAATACATTTTGCTTTCTTGATAATATTCGCAAAGACAAGTTCTTTATTGTTTCTTGGCTCATTTAACTTTTAGTCAAAACACTCATCCCTCCCGCATTCATTTTAGAAACATGAACGTCAAAATCTATACTGATGTTTTTATATACTTCAGCCATTTTCCTCCCTACTTCATTGGCAATCTCTTCTCCTTTACTCAAGGCAAAAATAGAAGGTCCTGAACCTGAAATTCCACTTCCTAAAGCTCCAGCATCCAAAGACACTTGTTTGATTGTATCAAACTCAGGTATCAATATAGAACGATGTGGTTCTATAATTTCATCATGTAAAGAGTGACTGATTAAATCGTAATCTTCTGTATACAACCCACTAATCAATCCTCCTAAGTTTCCCATTTGTTTGACCATCTGTTTTAAAGAAACTTGTTGTTTTAAAACAGAACGAGCTTCAGAAGTTTTTACTTCTATCTGAGGATGAATCACCGTTGCATACAGTTCTGAAGGAGCATCAATTTTAATAATCTCCAAAGGATCATAGCCTTTTACCAAGGTAAATCCGCCTAACAAAGCAGGTGCTACATTGTCTGCATGTGCAGAGCCACTCGCTAGCTTCTCTCCTTGCATTGCAAACGGAACCAGTTCTTTCAATGAAAATGGTCTTCCAAGCAATTCATTCATCCCAAAGACAGCTCCAGCTGAACTAGCCGCACTACTTCCTATTCCACTACCTGGTTTGATGTTTTTATAAATCTCTATCTCAAATCCGAAATCGACATCAATGGCATTCAACAAAGCCAAGCCAGCAACTCCTGCGACATTCTGTTCAGTTTCTAAGGGCAAGTTCTGTCCCACAATCTTTGTGATCTTAATTCCCTTCTCTGTTACTTTCCGAATCACCATTTCATCACCAATCGTTTCTAGACATAGACCCAAAATATCAAATCCACACGAAACATTCGCAATAGTAGCCGGAGCAAAAATTCTAATTTCTTTCATTTTTATGCCTACGTAGGCAGGTATCTTTTAATATTAATTCGTAAATATCTTTACGAGTCTTGTCTATTTCTGTCATACTAAGTTTGTCAAAGTATCTCTTCTTTTTTTACAAAGGAGATTTCTCAACTTCTCTTCGTTCCGTTCGAAATGACAAGTTTTTCTCTGTCATACTGAGAGGAGTCAAAGTATCTCTTGTCTCTCATTGTTCCATTTCCACATTAACTCATTATTTTATTAATCTTACACATTCCCAATTCGTATCACATCTGCAAAAATACCTGATGCTGTGACATCGGCTCCTGCTCCTGCTCCTTTTATAATTAAAGGTTGTTGTGGATATCTGTCTGTATAAAATAATACAATATTGTCACTTCCTTCTAGATTATAAAACGGATGATCTGTTGGGATATGCTGTAATCTTACATTGGCATTCCCATCAACAAACTCTGCTACATATTTCAATCGACAATCTTTCTCTTTTGCTTTTGAATACAGCTTTTGAAAATCGTTCTCATAGGTTTTCAATGAAGTATAAAACGATTCATTATCAGTAGTTTTCAAACTTTCTTCTGGTAAGAATGATTTGTTTGCAATATCCTCAAGTTCCATCTCAAAGCCACTTTCTCTTGCTAAAATCAATATCTTTCTCGCTACATCTACTCCACTCAAATCGATCTTAGGATCTGGTTCTGTATATCCTTCTTCTTGTGCTTGAGCAACCACATCGTGGAAAGTTGAATTCTCATTAAAATTATTAAAAACAAAATTCAAACTTCCTGAAAGCACTGCTTGAATCTTATGCACTCGATCTCCCGAAGCAATAAGATTCTTTAATGTATCTATAATCGGTAACCCAGCACCCACATTGGTTTCAAACAAAAATGGTGCGTTGTACTTTCTAGACAAATGCTTTAATGTTTTGTAATTTTCAAAATTCGAAGCACAGGCAATCTTGTTGCAGGTAACCACTCCAATATTCTCTTTTAAATAGTGTTCGTACATTTTTGAAACACCTTCATTTGCTGTATTGTCTACAAACATACTGTTTCGCATATTAATAGATTTCGCACGATCAAGGAAACTCTTTAAACTTGCTTTTTCTCCGTCTTCTAATACTTTCTTCCAATCAGATAGGTCAATTCCTTCTTCGTTAAAAGTCATCTTTCTCGAGTTAGAAATTCCAATCACTCGAATGTTCAATTTCAAATTCTCTTTTAAATACCCTTCTTGTTGATCCATTTGTGCTAAAAAACGTTGACCAACATTTCCTACTCCAGTTACAAAAAGATTCAACTGTTTCATGCGTTCTTCAAAGAATCGCTCATGCAAGGTATTCAGTGCTTTTTTTGCATCACTTTTATTGATCACTGCCGAGATATTTTTCTCAGAAGCCCCTTGAGCAATGGCTCTTATATTGACATTATTCTTTCCTAAAGAACTAAACATTTTACCGCTTAATCCTTGATGATTTTTCATATTATCACCTACCAAGGCAATAATACACAGCCCTTCTTCTACACAAACTGGTTTTACTTTTTGCAGCTGAATTTCATATTCAAAGGCTTGATCAATCATCTCTTTTGCCTTCTGTGCATCTTGATTGTCAATAGCAATACAAATCGACAATTCTGAGGAAGCTTGCGTAATTAATATCACATTGATTTGGTGCAACGACAATACTTCAAACAAGCGTTTTGAAAAACCTGGAATTCCCACCATTCCATTTCCTTCTAAAGTTACCAAGGTGATATTTTCAATATGACTGATTCCTTTAACAGGATTGTCTTTGCTTGTTTCTTTAGTAATTAAGGTTCCTTTATCATCTGGTTGAAATGTATTCTTAATAACAATCGGAATTTCTTTTTTTAACACAGGTTGTATTGTAGGTGGGTAAATCACCTTCGCTCCAAAATGCGATAATTCCATCGCTTCATGATACGAGATATGTGAAATCTCAAATGCTTGCTTTACAATTCTTGGATTGGCAGTAAACATTCCACTTACATCTGTCCAAATTTGCAATTGATCGGCATCCAAAGCCGCAGCCAAAATTGCTGCTGTAAAATCAGATCCACCTCGTCCTAAAGTGGTCGTTTTTCCTTTAGGAGTTCTAGCCACAAAGCCTGGCATGAATGTTACCCTGACTTTATTATCTGCAAAGTATTCTTGTATATTCTTATTGGTTGCTTCAAAGTCTACCAAACCATTGGTGTAATTATCAGAAGCGACTATGAGTTCGCGACTGTCTTTATAATCTGTCTGAAACAGTGTGCTTGCAGATTTCGCAATGATATAAGATGAGAGTAGTTCTCCAAAGCTTGAAATTTTAGCCAAAGTTTTAGGTGTTAACTCCTGCAACAAATAACAACCTTCGCAAATAGTTTCCAACTGATTAAAAAGTTGTTTTGCATAACTAATGATAGAGCTCTGACTGTTTACAGGAATCAATTCTCGTATCACAGCAAAATGATGTTCCTCCAAAATTTTTAAAACCTCTTTGTACTCCTCATTTTTTTGACTTGCTAAATTAGCTGCTTTAATTAACGCATCCGTTGTTTTGCCAAAAGCTGATACCACAACAATTATAGGCTCGTTTTTTGAGGCATCAGAAACGATGCTTAGTACCTTTTGTATGTTTTCTGAATTGGCTACTGATGATCCGCCAAACTTTAATATTTTCATTTTATTCTCACGAAAACGGGAATCCGCCTTCTTTTTAATTGTTTATTCCTTTGTCTTTGCGAAGTAAATTGGGACCCTGAGCCTGTCGAAGGGTAATTTACTGTGGCAATCTACTTTTGTTAGTGAGATAGCCGCGTCGTTTCTCTCCTCGCTATGACATTGTTTTTATTTTATGAATTACTTATTTCGTTTTTTCGAAAAAATATAGATGACCTGAAGTGATATGTATAAAAGAACCCCCTAAAGGGTAATTGTAGAAATAGTAACAAAAGAAATGCGTACCACAGAAGTAGTGAAATACGAATTGTTATGTCCTTTTGTTAATACCATGGTTCAAATGTATCTTTTATTTTTAGTTAGCAAAAGTTTTTTTAATGTTCTTACTCACTTTTACGAGTTTCATAAAATTAGGTAGTAAATTTTGTTGAATATTTATCTTTTATAATATCTCCAATCGGTTTGTTCTGAATATTACTCTCCAACCAAGAGAGAATATCTAAATACAAAAACGCCCTACTTTCATACGGGTCGTCTTCAAAAGTTTTTAGTTTAGCGTGTAAATCTTTAAACGCTTTTTTAATCTCATGTGGATAGATATTCTGAAGGTTCTTAATGAATTTGATCATTTCTTTTTGCACTTCATGTAAGTCATTCATCTTCAACAAAAACTTATAGGTACTCTTTAATAAGGTTTCAATATGATAGTCATACCCTGCTTCATAATGAGCAAACAAATTCAAAATTCGTGAGAAACACAAGAGGTCTTCTCGCATCGAAAGCGATTTATTGGAAATGATTTTATCTAAATGGTAAATACATTTCTCATTATCACCCGATCCAAAATACATACTTGCAAATTTGTAGTAGAAAGTCATGACGTGATGTTCGTCAATTCTATTCTCATACAATTTCAATTGCAATTCAATTTCAGGAATGATTGTAACTCCTTTATCAAAATTACCATCAATAAAATACAGGTTTAATTTATGGAGATTCAAATACAAAAAGCTTAAGGCTTCAATATTATTATCTACAGGAAAACCATCACTCTTCACAATCTTTTCTAGGCTAATGATTGTTTTTTCAAATCGATCCTTTCTTCGAATCAAGAATAAAGATTCCAACAGATAACTATTCCCTTTTAAAAAGAAAACAGGGTGAGAATTGATCATTGCTGGATTTTCATAGAATAACTCTACCCATTTCATTGCATATTTATAGCAATTCAAGAAATCTTGTGTTAAAAAACTATACCATAAATGTGCTTTGTACAACCATAATTTTTCTCTAAACCCTAATTTTTCAATCTCAAATTTCGGCAATCGATTGTCAAAATACTCTTTGATTTGTATGTTCTCTTCTTCATTTTTTACATACCCCGTTTTTAGGATGATGCTATACAATTGAAGTGATAAGTTAGACAGCTTGCTCGCAATTACGTTTAAGCTACTTAGTTCCTTCGCTTGAATCGATAATTCATCGGCTCTATTGCTAATACTTCTTGTGATGTATTGAGATTCAATCACCTTTTCTAACTCAACCACTTCATAGGCTAAGTTTTTCTCTTCATTGGTAATGGCAAACTCTTTTGCTTTTTCTAAAATCTTCAAACTTTGTTTGTACAAACCTTTATGATATAAGATGGAAGCGAAATCTAGTTGCTCTCTAATTTGAGAACGCACATTTTGATGAGAAGGACTTAATTTTAAGCTAATCAGAATCTGTTTGTACAAATGTGCTTTTACATTTGCCAATTGTTGTTTTTTGACGATGCCACTTTTTAGAATAAGCGCTTCATCATAGACATTCGCCTTGTCTAAAAAGTTGAATAAATTCAAAAATTTAGAATCAGAGTTCACTCCCAATCTACCAACATATAGTTTGAATTGTCGCTTTTCTGATTTAGAAAGCGATTTTATCAACTGAAACAAATTATCTTTTTGATTCTTAGTCATCTTAAAAATAAACTTACAATGAATTGATTATTAGCAAATTAAGTCCAAATACCTTCATTGAACATCGTAATAACTATCTGTTAAAATACCTCCAACAACAATCCAAAATATAAATTCGTAAGACAATAGAAAAATAAATTTTGATATAATGTCAAATACGAACATTCAAATTTTTGATACAACGCTGCGAGATGGCGAACAAGTGCCAGGCTGTAAGTTAGATACACAACAGAAATTAGTCATTGCAGATCGACTCGATTTATTGGGTATTGATGTCATAGAGGCAGGATTTCCAATTTCAAGTCCAGGTGACTTTGCTTCTGTGGAAGCAATTTCTAAACTGGTAAAAAATGCAACCGTTTGTGGTTTAACCAGAGCTGTAAAAAAAGATATCGAAGTAGCTGCTGAATCTTTAAAGTACGCTAAGAAACCTAGAATTCATACTGGAATAGGAACTTCAGAATCTCATATCAAACATAAATTCAAATCCAACAAAGGAGAAATCTTAATTAGGGCTTACGATGCTGTAAAGTATGCAAAGTCGTTTGTAGAGGATGTTGAATTCTATGCTGAAGATGCAGGGAGAACAGACAACGAGTTCTTAGCTCGCGTTTGTGAAGAAGCTATTAGAGCTGGTGCAACCGTTTTAAACATTCCTGATACTACAGGATATTGTTTGCCAAGCGAGTACGGAGCGAAAATAAAATACCTGAAAGAAAACGTAAAGGGAATTGAAAAAGCAATTCTTTCTTGCCATTGTCACAATGATCTTGGTTTGGCTACTGCCAACTCAATTGAAGGAGTGATCAATGGAGCACGTCAGATTGAATGTACCATTAATGGTATTGGAGAGCGTGCTGGAAATACAGCTTTAGAAGAAGTGGTGATGATTTTAAAACAACACCCCTACTTAAATTTAGATACCAGTATCAATACAACACATCTATACGGAATTAGTCAATTGGTTTCTGAAAGCATGGGAATCTACACACAACCAAATAAGGCCATTGTAGGTGCCAATGCATTTGCACACAGTTCTGGAATTCACCAAGACGGTGTGATTAAGAATCGTGAGACTTATGAGATTATCGATCCTAAAGATGTTGGAGTTACTGAATCTGCGATTGTCTTAACGGCAAGAAGCGGTAGAGCTGCTTTGGCATACAGAGCAAAAAATGTTGGATATGAATTAACCAAGATTCAATTGGACACAGTTTATGCAAATTTCTTAACTTTTGCCGATCAAAAGAAAGAAGTAAATGATAAAGACATCCATCAGATTATTGAAACAAGTTCAATCTATCAACAAATAGCATCTGCATAATGGGAAAAACATTATTTGATAAAGTATGGAATGCACACGTTGTCGATGCAATCGATAAGGGGCCTCAGGTTTTATATATCGATAAGCATCTGATTCATGAAGTAACCAGTCCGCAAGCCTTTAACGAACTAAAGGAACGCGGAATTCCTGTTTTTAGACCGGATCAAATTGTGGCAACTGCCGATCATAATACACCAACCATTGATCAACATTTACCAATTAAAGACGACCTGTCTAGAAATCAATTAGAGCAACTCTCTAAAAACTGTGAAGAAAACGGAATTACACTCTACGAACTCGGACATCAATACAACGGAATTGTACATGTAATGGCCCCTGAATTGGGAATCACACAACCAGGCATGACCATGGTTTGTGGTGATAGTCATACATCTACACACGGTGCTTTTGGAACCATTGCCTTCGGGATTGGAACCAGTCAAGTTACACAAGTGTTTGCAAGTCAGTGTTTGTTATTGACCAAACCGAAGAGCTTACGTGTTAACGTAAACGGAAAACTAAAAAAAGGGGTCCTACCCAAAGATGTTATTTTATACATCATTTCGAAACTCGGAACCAATTCGGGGACTGGATATTTCTGTGAATATGCTGGTGATGTTTTTGAAAACATGAGCATGGAAGGTAGAATGACCGTTTGTAATATGAGTATTGAAATGGGTGCTCGCGGTGGAATGATTGCACCAGATGAGACCACCTTTAACTATATTAAAGGACGAAAGTTTTCGCCACAGGGTGCTGACTTCGACAAAAAAGTAGCCTATTGGAACACCTTACCTACCGATGATGATGCAGTATTCGATCAAGAATATTCATTTGATGCGGAAGATATCGAACCGATGGTGACTTACGGGACCAATCCAGGAATGGGAATTAAGATTACTGAAAATATTCCTCAAGATGAAAACGCGTCTTTTAAAAAGTCGCTAGAGTATATGAATTTCAAAGCGGGTGAATCTTTAATCGATAAACCGATCAACTTTGTATTTATTGGAAGCTGTACCAACTCAAGAATTGAAGATTTTAGAGTGGCCGCAGATTTCATCAAAGGAAAACAAAAAGCTGATAATGTTACGGCTTGGTTAGTCCCGGGAAGTAAGCAAGTAGAAGCACAGATTATAGAAGAAGGATTAAAAGACATCTTTGACAACGCAGGGTTTGAACTGCGTCAACCGGGATGCTCTGCATGTTTGGCCATGAACGACGATAAAATTCCGAAAGGAGAATATTGTGTTTCTACATCGAACAGAAATTTTGAAGGACGACAAGGACAAGGGTCTAGAACTATTCTAGCCAGTCCCCTAGTAGCCGCAGCAACTGCTGTTGAAGGAAAGATTGTTGATATTAGTAAATATTTGAATTGATTTAAGAGAAAAGAGAAGAGAGACAAGAGATACTTCGACTTCGCTCAGTATGACAAAGAAGAACTTGTCATTTCGACAGAGTGAAGAATGAACGACGAGAAATCTCTTTAAAAGAAAAAATAATAAAATAGAAATCTAATTAAAAAGATACCTGTCTTTGCGATCATGCTTTAGCGTGAGAAGCAATCTCACAAATTTAGCAGATTGCTTCGTCGTTAACTCCTCGCAATAACAAAACATAAAACATGGAAAAATTTACAACACTAACATCGAGAGCGATTCCATTGGCCATAGAAAATGTGGATACAGATCAGATTATTCCTGCTCGTTTCTTAAAGGCAACGGACAAGAAAGGATTTGGCGACAATGTTTTTCGTGATTGGAGATTTGATAAAAACGGAGCGCCGAATGCTAATTTCTCATTGAACGATGCAAAATACTCAGGGAGCATTTTAATTGCTGGTGACAACTTTGGTTGTGGTTCTAGTAGAGAACATGCAGCTTGGGCCTTGGTGGGTTATGGGTTTAACGTCATTGTGTCTAGTTTCTTTGCAGACATCTTTAAAGGAAATGCATTGAACAACGGGTTGTTGCCTATACAAGTTTCACCAGGTTTTTTAAAAAGGTTGATGAACTTGGTACAGCAGTATCCAGCAACACAATTAAAAATAGATTTAGAGAAGCAAATCATTTCTGTGAAAGATTCAACCCTCTCAGAGAGTTTTGACATCGATCCATACAAAAAGACCTGTATGATTAATGGATACGACGATATCGATTATCTAATTAGTAAAAAAGAAACGATTGAGACTTTTGAGGCTCAGAGAGTATAATATAAATGTCTTAGCGAGAAGAGAAACGACGTGGCTATCTTTTTCAGATAAGCAGATTGCTTCGCTTCGCTCGCAATGACAACAAGAACAAACAAAACAACAACAGAAATGTCATAACGAGGCTTGTCCTGAACTTGATTCAGGAACCAAGACGAGGAGCAGATTGCTTCGTTTCACTCGCAATGACAAAAGAAACAAACAATTAAAAAGACCTCTCGGCAAACGTTGTTTGCTACTTTCAATCAAAATATATTTTGATTTTAGTAATGCTCGAGGTGACAAAAAAATAGAAGATGAAACTAAACATAGCTGTATTATCAGGAGACGGTATCGGTCCGGAAGTAACCAACGAAGCGATTAAGGCATTGAAAGCCATTGCTACAGAGTTCGATCATACCTTTATTTTTAAGGAGGCTCCCGTTGGAGCGATTGCCATCGACAAAACAGGAGATCCGCTGCCAGAAGAGACCTTAGATTTGTGCAAGAATACAGATGCGGTATTGTTCGGTGCTATTGGTCATCCTAAGTACGACAATGATCCGTCTGCAAAAGTGCGTCCTGAGCAAGGATTGCTAAAGTTGCGTAAGTCTTTAGGACTCTATGCAAACATCCGTCCTGTAAAAGCCTATGAAACCTTAATAGATAAATCTCCTTTAAAAGAAGAGATCATCAAAGGAACAGACATTAGCATTTACCGTGAACTCACAGGTGGAATTTACTTCGGAAAGAAATCTTTAAGTGAAGACGGAAACACCGCTTCCGATTTATGTGAGTACAGCCGTTATGAAATAGAGCGTATTGCGCATTTGGCGTTTAAAGCCGCTCAGCATAGAGATAAAAAACTCACCTTGGTAGACAAAGCCAACGTATTAGAAAGCTCTCGTTTGTGGCGTAAAGTGGTAGGTGAAGTAGCACAACAATACAAAGATGTACAACTCGACTTCTTATTTGTAGACAACGCTGCCATGCAAATGATTTTAAATCCGAAACAGTTTGACGTAATCTTAACAGAAAACATGTTTGGTGATATTATAAGTGACGAAGCCTCTGTAATTGGTGGTTCTATTGGTTTGCTAGCCTCTGCTTCTGTAGGAGATAAATACGCAATGTTTGAACCCATTCACGGTTCGTACCCACAAGCCACAGGAAAAGGCATTGCCAACCCTATTGCCTCTATCCTATCGGCAGCCATGTTGTTAGATCATTTTAAATTACATGACGAAGCTGATTTGATACGTAAAGCCGTTGACAAGTCGTTAAAATTAAAAATTACAACACCTGATTTAAACTCGGAGAACGACATGATTACCACGTCTAAAGTGGGTGATTTTATAGAAGACTTTATTAGCAACCCTAATGATACTAATTTGAATTTTGGGAATATTCATTTAGGTCAGTCGACAATCATATAATTGAAGTAGAAGTTGATTAAATGCGAAAACCCGTAAAGATGTTTGTCTTTGCGGGTTTTTATTTTGTTTAACGTTGAGTATATGCAAAGTAGGCAATTACGGGCTTCAAACTTATCAGCCCTTTACAAAGTTGAAGCGGGCTACAACCGATCAATTTACTACTATTTCGCCTATTTTGTATATACATCTTAAGTTTACATTTCATTAAATTAGAGTATAAACTAGAAAAGACAAAAGAGAGGATTAAGGTTATTATATACGTAGAGACTATAGATCTCGTCAACATTGAAAATCCCCTCTCTTT
>Ga0115559_1000901_pt1 | contig 19897 bp, 28 predicted proteins | sample COGITO_mtgs_1105_3_FD_87281 | JGI IMG/M metagenome (GOLD analysis project Ga0115559, IMG submission 87281) | Pelagic marine microbial communities from North Sea - COGITO_mtgs_110506 | ecosystem: Environmental > Aquatic > Marine > Epipelagic | place: Germany:Helgoland, sampling site Kabeltonne... | reverse complement strand
CCATCTCCAAAAATAGTCATACTTTCTTCATTTAAATGTTGATACATCCAAATACCCAAAACGTTTCTGTATTTATCCCAAATGTTTTGTTTTATACCATAAACGTTATGAGGTCTAATAATACAATAATCTAAACCGTGTTGTTCATTAGCGATTTGAATATCCATTTCACAGGCATACTTTGCAACTCCATAAGGGTCTATAGGTTTTGGTACTTGAGCTTCATTAAATATACCACCATCACCATGTCCATATACAGCTAATGTAGACGTAAATACCAATCTTTTAACGTCGTGTTTTATACATTCATTGACTATGCGTGCCGTTGCTTTTAAATTGTTATCATAGTTGTATCCACGTATAAAAGGCGATAATCCTTCAGCAGCATAAGCAGCAAAATGAAAAACGTAATCAAATTTATTTACTTCAAAACAATTTTCAATTGGATGGTTTACTAAATTCATTTGCCAAAAATCAACCTTTGGGTTAATATTTTCTTCAAAACCCCCACTTAAATCATCAATACCTACTACCTTATATTCTGGTTTATTTTCAATAATCCAATCGGCTAATCTGCTACCTAATAAGCCTGCTACTCCTGTTATTAATACTGTTTTTTTCATATATATAATTATTTATTAAAAATCCAACAACCTTCACTTTCTTCATGTATTTTACCAAAATACGTATCAACTGCTCTTTTGACAGGTTCATGCCAAGTATAATCATGACCCGCTATTACTCCTCCTATTTTTACTTTAGGATACCAAGATTTTACATCTAATAAAACATTATCAAAATCATGGGCTGCATCAATAAATACAAAATCTAATGAATTGTCTTCATATTTTTGACTTGCTTCATATGAGGGTAAACGTATAGAATTAATAATATTCTTTACAGGTTCTATATTTTTTAAATAAGTTTGAAATAAAAAATCGGGGTTATTTTTGAAACCAATCTCATATTTGTCACTATTAGGGTTAGTATGTTCCTCTGATCCTATCCAATTATCTATACAATCAAATTTTATTTGTTTATTGGAATTAATAATTTCAACTGCCATATAAGCAGCACTAGTTCCTTTCCAAGTACCTACTTCAACAAAATGACTATTACTCCCAAATTTTTCTACCATTTTAGAATAAAGTTGTGGGAAAGTAAACCAACCATGAATATTCTGATAAAAATGTTCCATTATATATTATTTATTAAATATTGAGCTACTGCTTTAGTAGTTAAATGTTTTTTAGTATGTTTAAATACTTCATCCAATATACTAAAGTACTTACTGGAATCAAAATTATCTACCAAAGTATTTGACTCTAAGATTAATTCTTTTGGAAAGTTAAATAAAGTATCTGGTGGGCAATCTTTTAAGTCTGGGAAAAAGGGTAATGAATAATTACCTAATATTTCGTAATGTCTCATACAATCCCATCCTGCCTTTTTAGTAGTTAAACCAAAATACGATTGTTTATAATCATTATAATATTCTTCTTGATTATCAAAAATGTATGTTTCTATTTCCCCAGGAATTACGGTCCCAAATTTTTGTATCTTATTATTTGATGTGGGGTTTGCTAAATTTTTAGTAGGCCAACTAAACGATATAGGTTTTACATTTTTATGTTTATTTTGAGTTATTAATTCACGTTTAAAATATAAATGATCTTTATGTAAATCTATTACATTTGTATCGTCCTCACCGTCTATCAATATAATTCTATCTTTAGGGTAAGTTTTTGAAACTATATCCCAATAATCACAACATCTCCTTATAGACCCATAAATAATTAAATCAAAATATTTATCTTTAATTTTTTCTTCAATATTACTTCTATCAGTAGTGTCTTTATTAAGTAACCAAGTCCCAGATAGAATCCCAAATAGTCTTTTATGGTCTATTTTGTCATGGTTTTCTTTATATAAATGGATTATTTGAGTACTATCAATGATATTATCCCCATATAACTCTTTTAAACCATAAAATGTTAAATCATTTAAGTAATCTGAGATACAGTATCCAACCTTTTCACTGTCGTTATAGTTGGTTATATATAGGATTTTACTCATATTTTATTCCAATCTTGTAATGGAGATAACCATGCTGTTTCACCGTGGGTAGAATAACCAGGTAAAGGTGTAACTAACAATTCATTATTTTTCCTTAATTCTAAAAACATTTGGAAGTCATCAGGATGTGTCCCTGATGTCCATTTTCTAAGTATAGGTTCACATCTTTTTAATGTACTAACTTTAGCAGCAAACGTCATAGTTGTACTATTGGTTATTTTCCAGTGACACGAATCTGTTAAGTATACTCTTGTGTCTTCAGCACCACCTTCACAATAAGGATTACCACCCTTACTTGGGACCATGTATTTATCTGGGTGGTCGTATAATGAAACGAATGCTGCTCCCAATTCAAATGCTTCTTGAATTATTTTTTGAGACCCAGGTTTATGGAGATAATCATTTTCTATAAAGTAAATAATTTCATCATCGTCATATGTTAAAGCTTCGTCTAACGCTAGATTAAATGTTGCTGCTCCATTACCCTTTTCAGTATACAAAATACAATTACGTGTTACATATTTTTGAATCATATCATTAGTATCGGATGATACATTATCTGCTATAACACTCCAAATTGAATCGTCAAATTCTTTAGTTGCATTCGCTAAACATGCTTCGTTGGTAATATAATCTGGTTTTACCTTAGCGTAACCACTGTCTGATATTCTGTATATAACTCTCATATTCTTTTTTATATGCTGCTAGATTTTGACCAATTTGGATTAATTCAAATCCTAAGTTTTTAAATTTTAACATTAACTCATTGCTAAGTGGTGTAGAATTAATTTCCCATAATACTATTTTAAAATCATATTTAGATAAATCTATGTTATGTAATACTTTTTCATCTTCACCTTCGATATCAGTAAATAAAAAATCTATGTTCTTTAAATCATATTTATTAGTTAACGCTTCAAAATTTAAAAAATCTAATTCTATTTTTTTACCGTACTTTTCCCAAGAATGACCTTTTTGTTTAGTATGGTTTTCGGATAAAGAACTTACTTCGAAGTTATCACCTTTAGGTTTATATTCAGGATAATCTACTAAATAAAAATCAACTTTTCCAAAAGGCACATTAGGGTCTGATTTTATAACTGAGGGTTCAATACTAACATTTTTAATATCAATATAATTCTCAGCTAAAATAGGAAGACATTTGTCTATAGGTTCAACCAATACTATTTTATTAAACTTTTTATATTCTTCTATGAATTTTTGGACATGATCGTTACCTACATTAGCCCCTAATTGTACTAGATTCATTTTAATTAAATTTTATACCCTTAACAGTTTCACCGTTTTTAGGGTTGTGTGAGTTATTAGTAAATAAGTTAGGGTATATACCCCATTTGTATATAAATGTCTGCGCCGCAGGTGATTCAGATGAAATCATTTCTTCTTTATTTTTACCTTTTTTAGTTGCCATACTTACAAAATGATAAAAATGTGCCTTAGATGTTCTACTAAATTTTAAACCATTTAATTCTAATTTAAGGAAAAAATCCCAATCACATATAAATGGGGATTTATAAAGTGTATCAAACCCACCAACAATCATATAGTCTTTTTTAGACATAGCAAAGGGAAATATTCCCCCATCAGGAGTTGAAACATCATTACGTATTGTTGGTTCATATTGTTTAAACCCCTCATAATCAAATTTACTTGGATGTAGACCAAAATCCTTTACGGGAAAACCAAATATGCCATTAAAGGGTTCAATTTGGTTAATTGTTAATACATGACCATATTCTAATTCTTCCTCGATAACTTTATCCCAATCTTTACACAATACGTTATCATCATTAATTATAACAATAGTTTCATTATCAGCATTACAAACCCCTAGGTTTAATGCCATTTGCATACCTTGGTTTTGTTCTAAGGGTAAAAAATTAATTTTATCCTGATATTTTTCAACAATATGTTTGGATTCTTCAACAAACCCATCTAATATTACTATAATTTGGTTTTTTGTAGATTGTCCTTCTAATGCTGATTCTAGACATATATCTAGACATTCTGGATTTCTGTATGAAGGTATAATTAAACTTACCATTTATAATGTTTTTTGTATTTGTGCGTATCTTTCGTTTTGTTGTTCTTGTCTTTTAATTTCTTTGTTGTGGTAGATACAATAGGTTTCTTCCGCTGGGAGAACAGCATAAGAAGTATACCCTTCTACCATTCCATGTACCTTGTGTCCTGACCATTCTATTACAGAATTGTTTTTGTATATTCTTTTCTGTGGGTCAGGGAAATTAACCCATCCTTTATCATTTACATTCCATCCCCATTTATTAATATGTTCTTGGGTAAGACCTTCAACTAAATTAACTCGTGGTGTTATTAAAACATCTATAGGATTAGACTCAAGTATTGCTTTTAAATTAATTACTAAAGTCTCTGAAGGAATTTCATCAGCATCTATTTGGAATATATAATCTCCAGTACATTTGGAATTCATATAATTCTTATTTTCTAAGAAATTTTGTTGAAAATCAAATGGAAATGCTACTACTTTATCTTGGTGGTGTTCTAACACATCAAGTACTTCTCCTGTGACTCTATTGTTATCATAAACAATTACAATTTCATCCTCTTTATCTATTATAGGGCTAATGAATTCAATCAAATGTTGGAGCTCCCTAGCCTCATTGCAAACTGTTATTCCGTAACTTATTTTCATAGTTTATTCTGGTAATACCCCAATATACGAAAGAGCATCCATATAATCACGTTCTTCAAAACGTTTTATACTAGTCATATCAGGTTTTGTTTTTGTTTTATATTTTTCTTGGTCTTCTTTACTTAGTTCCACAGATTTTACAGCAGACCAAGTCCATTCTTCCTTACTAGTACCTTCTGCAAATACCATCCCACTTTCAACATTAATACTATTAGGAAGCCATACTAATCCCGTTTTGGAATCAGTCCAAGCTAAGTCTTTATAAATTTCAGGGAGCAATTCAAATTGTTCCTTATAAAAATCAGTATCGGGTTTCATTAAGGTGTTGGACCAGTACCCGCAAGATAAACTGTAGAAGTTGGTGATATCTTTATTTACTTCTACCTTATAACATAAATCGCCACCGGATTTAGGACATTGTATAATTTCGTCGTGTTGCATGTTTTATAATTTAGGTGTTTGTAATTGTGGTAAACTTAATTTAATTTCTTTAGGAAATTCAGGAACATTTTTAAGTGTTTCACTTATTAACTGTTTCATAGATTCCCAACTAAACTCTGATTTAATTTTAAATCCTTGTTTTTTACCCCCAACAATATAATTTTTATATTTATTCTTTACATCTTTAAAGGCATCTGTAGCATTTTTAGAACCTACCTGGAACCATTGGGTTTCTTTTAATAACCATTTATTAGCAGCGGATGCATGAACGTTTTCTAAATTTCCAGGCAATACTATACTATTAGTTGGGTCTATAAAATCCATATGCCCCGACCAACCTGAAACTATTATTGGTTTTTTAGATAAACAAAACTCTGATAAAGGTCTACCATACCCTTCCCCTTTTGTTAATGAAACCATAGCTTTCACTTTAGGGTGATTATATAACTCATTCATTTCGGTATCTGAAAGATTACCATTTAATAAGTATACATTAGGTAATTTAACAGATTTTTTATAAGATTTTTTAATTATATTAATTTTATCTAGTAAAGCTTCTCTCCCAATATAACTGTTTCTCCCAGTAGAGGCTTTTAAAATTAATGCAGGTGGGTTTGATTGGTTTTTAAAGGCATCAAAAAAGTATTTAACTGTAGCTCCTACATTTTTCCTGTCATGTCCAAAGTCCCCTTGCATCCAATGTCCAACAAATAAGTAACAAAAGGATTCTTTAATTGAAGTTAAATCTAGTTTTACTTCGCTTGGTTTTAGGTACTTATAAACATCTAGGTTTACACCTTCAAATATAGTATAAATAGGTTTTTCCAATTTAGTTGTACCCATAGGTTGTTGGGTTTGTGGGTGTTTATTTTCAAAACTAACTGATTCAAATACTTCTTTACTATGGTTTGATGAAACCCAATTCATGTCCATTCTATTTAAACCTTCAACCCAACCTTTATCACAACCTGTACTTTCAATACCAGCTGTACAACCAATGTTAAATTTTCCTACTTTTTGGAATTCATTTGGAATTGTTATCTGCATCCAAATATCAGGTTTTTCTGTTAACTGTTGAGTTGAATGGTCCCATAAGAACATCCACTCTTTATGGTCCTTACAAAAATCGGTTGGAGTATCCCCCCACCTTTGGGGTAAAAGTTTAACATCATATTGGTCTAATTCAATAATAGCTTTAATTATATCTCTGGAACGTGCTCCGTATCCACTGTAAGTGTCGAATGGGCAACTTATTACAAAACTTGGTTTACTCATTAGTATATTAATTTATGGTTTAAAAATTTTCCTTTTTGCTCTGTAGCGTTAATTATTTCAAAATCTTCTCTAGGTTTCCAAACTTTAAATAACTCTTCAAATGCTTCTATTACTCTTTCTGCTTGATGTTTTGCTGTAAAACCTGCTTCTTCACTTAAAGCCCATTCTCTACCTTTTAATCCCCTAGCTTTACGTTCTTCACGACTTAAATTATAAATCTCTTTATATCTATCTGCCGCATCTTCCCAAGCACATCTATCATCATATATATAAGGAGTTGGAGGTGATCCTTGTATTGATCTTGAAGTTGGGTATACTGGAAAAGCCCATTCACCGTGTTTTTTATAAGTACCTCTATGATTTGAAGGTACATCAGCACTTGGTTCAAACCACTTACCATTTTCATCTTCAAATCTCATTTGGTCTTGCATTCCACCTGTTGCGTTAGCAATAATTGGAGTTCCTGCTAATATTGCTTCTGTAATTGTTAACCCCCAACCTTCATTAGATGTTAATAACACTTGAGCATCAGCTATATTATATAAGAAGTTTAATCCTTTTCTGTCCAGCTTTTGGGTAGAAAATATAATACATTCTTCATAATTTTCCCCAAAGAGGTACTCTGCTACTTTATTTAAATCAGTCCCATGATCTGTAATAATTTCAGTGTGAAGAATAAATCGACACTTTAATGCTTTTTCTAATGGTAATGAATCTAAAAATGCTCTAAAAGCTACCATAGCATCCGGGATTTGTTTCCTACGAATATTTCTTGAGTTAAAGAATAACACATAATCTATATCTTCTTCACTACCTATCCTGTCTTTTTTAAAAGCCATCATTTCATTATACAATTCATGATCCTTAGTAATAGGAAAATAATGAGTTGAATCTAAACCATGAGGTATGTACCTGAATACTCTATTATCATTATTAACATCTTCTAATACTAGCTTATTAATGTTAACAGTTTGTTTTGAAATACCCATTAACAAATCACAGGCCTCATAGTAAGGTTGATTATATCTAGGAGCTGGGTAGTCATCCCAAATATTAAGATATGCTATTGGTGCTAATTTTCTTAGTTGGTCCTCCATGTTAAAAACATGGGTGAAATATCTTGGATCTGTAAATAACATTATAGCATCCGGTTTTTCGATATTAAATATGTTTTGAATCTCCTGTGATGTTCCATAACCATTAACACAATATAAGAAGGTAGATGCATCTTCTACTTTGGAAAGTTTTGAAGTATCACCACTTATATCTAATCTTTTTCCTTGATCTGGGTGGTTAATAGCTCCTGCAACATTCACCCAATTAAAGTGATGGGAGGTAGCTATAATAATTTCTTTTGCAACTGTGGCAACACCTGAATGTACTCTAATGTCATCACATATAAGCATTATTTTTTTTCGCTTATCTTTGGGTAAATGTTTAAAACTTTTATTCATTTTTTTTATAATTCAATATTAGATTGGTTTGTAATTTGTCGTCTAAAATCTTCATCTGTAAGGTACAAAAATAAGGCACGATCCGCAAGTTTTTGAAAACTAAATTTTCTTTTTACACACTCAATTTTAAAGTTCTCGAATAGGGGGGTTTGTACTTTGACACTAGTTAATGTCTGTTTTTTTTGGTTTGACATAATATTTATTTTTAATAACGTTTATTAGTAATACATATATATAATTATATTAGTAGATTATTCCTTCCCCACAATGTTCTTTATCCTCTTTATAAGGACAAAAATTGCAATTCCATTTAGATGGTGATTTGGGGTAATCAGCATCTTTTATTTTACCACTAGAGTTAAAACATTCATTTATAAAACTATTAATAGCATTTTTTGCTCTGCCTAATTTAATTTTACCACTTGGTGGGGTAAATGTTTGTACTCTATATGCTTGATGTGGGGACATTAATTTCTCATCGTCCCAATCTAGCACTTTTCTTTTTAGAATAAAAAACTCAATTTCAATTTTTTCAAGAGGAATATTATATTGCTCAGAAAAATATTGTTTATATAGCAATAATTGGAATTGTTTATCTTCATTCTTTTTATCTTGGTCTCTCCAACCCCTAGTGCTGGTTTTTATATCGATTATCTTAAATGTATCTGTTGCTTCGTGGTATGTAACAACATCAAGATACCCCATATATAACACGTTATTATACATTTTATTTGGTGCCATTACAATTGGTATTTCACAACCAACTAAATACGTACCTTTTTTACTAAAATAAGCACTACGTTTTTTCTTAAACCAGTTTAGGATAGCAACTCCATCCTCAAAAAACTCTCTCATCTCATTAGCTGAGGAGAAGTGTTCGTCTTTATTTGATTTATATTGTTTTTGATACTCACCTATAAATTTTTCTTGGAATAAATCTTCCATATCTATTTCTCTATCAGCGGCAGCAAATGATCTTTCGTAAGATACATCTAAATAGTGTTGCATTACTTCATGTATAGCTGTCCCAAATACAGTATGTATAGAAGATGTAAATCGTTTGATTTTATCTTTATACTGAAGTTTCCACCTATGAGGGCACCCTCTAAATATAGACATCTGAGAATATGATATATTCTTTTGATATGCATAATTAACAGGTGCAGGTGGGTTATTCCTTATTTCCTTTACTATTTTTGGGAGTTTTTTCGCCAAACTATTTTTTCCATTTATCGCGACCTACTAAAAGACCGATTATACCATAATTGGCTATATCAATAAAAGTATCTTCCATACCTTCACCTTTAACATAATTTCTACCATTAACCATTAAATTTCTTAAACGCGATATTTTATCCGTTAATCTAATAGCTAACCCAGTTAATGAGAATTTTTTATCATCGCTATTATTAACGATATCCCCGCCTAAAGCAATGTTATTTAAACCATAATCCATATGTTTACGGGCAAACATTTCATACATTTCATCTTGTATAATTTGAAACTCATTAGATAATTCTGGGTATTCTTCTTCAAAAATAGTGATGATTTGGTTTGCTTCATCATCCATAAATTCTTTGATTTTTTTATCTGGATATTTGGAATCCATAATTTCTCTATCACTCATAACTTTTTCTAATTCCTTTTTTATTTCTGATTGTGCGTCAATACCAAAATGGCTTGGGTTTTCTTCAAAATATTTCGATATTGAACTACCCATTTAGTTGTCCTTTATAAACTTCAGTGTCAAAATACTTATCTAGTGCAGATAATCTATCATCGGCATCAACTAACATAGCAAGTGCTTCTTCAGCATTTTTATAAAAGTCTCCGGTTGAATGGTCTCCAATACCCACTGCTTTATTACCTAATAACTCTAGTGATAATAATGCCTTTGCTTTATCTGCTTGTGCCGATAAGCGTAACATGTTTACTAATTTATTCATTTTAATAATGGTTTTATTTCTTTTGTATTTAATCCTCTATTCGATAATATACGACTGATTTGTTGGGTATCCAACAAAAGTATCGATTGTTTTGCTTCTCTACTTGAACATTTTAAATGATCTCTTAAATGTTCTATTAATTCTTTATTTGGTTCCTTAGATTTTGATTTAATATATTTATTCCATTTATTATTTTTAGGGATAAATTCTTTATAGACATTGTAAATCATTCTCTTTTCCTGTGGAGGTAAATCCTGGACATAATTAACTACTTCTATATAGTTAGGATTCATAGACATGAATCTATGGATCATATAACTATTCCAAACTTCCCAGTCTTTATCTGTAAAAGATTCAACTGGGGGTTTGGTTGAGTTAATTGCTTTTAACCAATCAAAGATGTTTTTCATTTAACAAAGTTCGTCCTTAAGTTCTTCTCTAAGTTCTAATGGGATTCCATCTTTTAAAATTTTGTTAGTTGTAGGATCGAAAAAAACAGGAATAGGCATGATTGCATCATTATCTGTACCTGCTACAAATTTAGAAATTTTTCTTAAAATAATTCCAGATTGGAATAAACTTCCACCTTCTGAGTTTTTAATGCCTTCGGTTGTTTGAAGGTCAATTTGGGGTTGTTGTAACGGTTGTTCCATAATTTTATTATTTATTGTTTATTAAGTTTTGAATTAATGACATTGCATTTATTTCCTTATCAATACGGAAATTAGCTTTATATTGGTGTTCGTTTATTAAAATTGAGGCTGTACCTTCTTTATGCTCTAGGTAATCAGATGCTCTAGTGTACAATGCCTTAAATAACTCATCAAAGTCATCTACATTAGCATCCGCTATAATTTGGCGTATATCATTATAACAATCTATTTTATTAAATTTAGACCCTTCGGATAAAGCATTTATTACTTTATCTATATAATTAGATGATACTAGTACTGATTGGTCAAGCTTTAATTGGTTATCTAACGTAGATAACTGTATAGTATTAATACATTTACGCAAGTCCGGGTAATATTGGTTAATTAGTGGGACTAAATCCTTTATATCATATTTTATTGATTCTTGATCTAAAATCCACACTAAATGCTTAGCAACATCCTTTTTTGTTGGAGGTATAATTTTAAGTACTTGACATCTTGATTGTAAAGGATCAATAATACGCTCTACAAAATTACAAGTCATAATAAAACGAGTTGTACGTGAAAATGTTTCAATAATGTTACGAAGTGAAGCCTGTGCCTGTATGGTAAGGAAATCCGCTTCATCTAAAATAACTACTTTAATAGGTTCAAATGAAATAGTACTTGCAAATCCCTGTACTTTATCTCTAATAGTCTCAATACCCCTTTCATCTGAGGCATTGATATAAAGATAATCACAATCCAGATTACTAACAATAAGCTTAGCTAATGTAGTTTTTCCTGTTCCTGCGGGGCCATAAAAAATAAGATTTAAAATATCATTTTGTTCTAAGTACTTAGATAATGATTTTTTTAAATTTTCATTCCCCACGAACTTATCAAGTGTTGTAGGGCGGTATTTTTCATTAAGTAAACTATTTTCTTTAGTACTCACCATAAATGCTGAATTTTTGTTCTTGTACTGGTTCTACTGTAACTGTTTCTGTTGAAATCGCGAATAGCTCTCCCCTTAATGGTGCTAGTCTATATTCACCTCTAAATCCGGTTTTAGTCATATATGCTTCTAAGGTATCTGTTAGAGTTTTATGTACAGGACCATCAGGTTCATTTGCTACTAACCTCCATTTATCACCAGGTGGTACTCTTCTAGCAATTAAAATGAACTCTTCTACTATTTTTTGTTGTTTTTCCATGTATATAATATACGAAAAATAAATGGGGAAGACAAGCTCCCCCAATTAAATTATTTAGATTCTGCTACAGATGCTTTTTTATAATCTGTAATTACTCTTTTAATAGCTTGGGCTGCTTTTCTAGCTCTCGCTTGACTAGCTTTTGTTGTTCCACTATTTTCTGCTGCTAAGATATTGAAGTTCGCTTCAATTGTCTCAAAAATTTCCTGTTTTGTCATTTTTTTTTATTTATTTATTAATTAATTGTATTTAATTTTAAAACCCTGCTTGAAGTGCCGGGTCTATTTTAGTATTTTGTGAATTTTTATCTTGTGTTAAAGTACATTCAGTTAATAATACTGTCCCCGCAACTGAAGCTGCATTTTGTAATGCAATTCTTGTTACTTTAGTAGGATCTATAATACCAGCATCTTTAAAGTTTTCAATTTCACCTGTTTTTAGATTAAATGATTCCCAATCGCTATTATTTTTGATAATATCACGAGCTATAATGTGGGAATCAATTTCTTCCATCCCGGCATTTTTTAGGATTTGTTCAAATGGAGCACTACAAGCATTATATACAATTGCACCTCCTTTAGTGCTTGTATCAATATCGTTACATGCAAGTAATAATGCTTTACCACCACCCGGAACAATTCCTTCTTCAATGGCTGCTTTTGTAGCATGTAACGCATCATCAACTCTATCTTTCTTCTCCAACATTTCAGTTTCAGTATTACCACCAACATGGATAATTGCTACACCTCCAACAAATTTAGCTAACCTGTTTTGTAGTTGTTCTTTTTCAAATGGTGATTGTGCTTTATCAATCTGTTTTGTAAGTTCTCCAATACGTGTTTCAATATCTTCAACTTTCCCACCACCATCTACTATGGTTGTTTGTTCTTTAGTTACTGTTACTTTTCTTGCTTCTCCGAACCAATCCCAACTAAATTTATCTAGTTTCATTCCCTTTTCTTTACTAAATACTACACCACCTGTAGTAGTAGCAATATCTTCAAGAACCAGTTTACGTCTTTCTCCAAAATCTGGGGATTTAACAGCACATACATTAACAGTCCCTCGCATTTTATTTACAATAAGGGTAGCTAATGCTTCATTGTCTATATCTTCAGCAATAATTAATAGAGATTTACCTTGTGATGATACTGCTTCTAATATAGGTAATAATTCTTTTACTGTGTTTAGTCTTTGATCTAAAATTAGAATTGCTGGGTTATCTAATATTGATGACATTGTATTGTTATCAGTAACAAAATATGGAGATTTATAACCTCTATCAAATTGCATACCTTCTACTGTTTCTAAAAATGTTTCTCCGGTTCTGGATTCTTCAATGTGAACAACACCTTCTAGTCCTACTTTACCAATTGCCTGAGCAATTAATTTACCTACTTCAATGTCATTGTTTGAAGAGATTGCTGCAACTTGTTCTAGTTGTTCGTCACCTGAAATATCTTCAGATATTTTAGATTTAAGATTATCAACTACTTGTTGTACAGCCTTATCAATATCTCTTTTAATTTGAACTGCATTTTCACTATTATCTAAGGCTCCTAACCCATCACTAATCATTCTACGAGCTAGTAAGGTTGATGTTGTTGTACCATCACCTACACTATGGTTTGTTTTAACCGATGCTTGTTTTATAAGTTGAACACCTAACTCTTCGCTTGGGTCATTTAAAACAAAAGCATTGGCTACGGTTACACCATCTTTGGTAGATTGTGGGATTTCTCCTTCCCCTTTAAATATAACTACATTTCGACCATTAGGTCCTAAAGTTGATACTACAGCATCTGCTAATTTATCAATCCCTACTTTTAATTTTGTTCTGGCTTCTTTACCAAAATGTATTTGATTTTCCATATTAAATTTTAATTATTCTTTGTTTTCTATTACTGCTAATACTTGATTTTCTGGTCCTATATAATACTCTTCTCCATCATAAGGTAATTTTGTAAAACCTTGTGTGGGTAGTACTACTTTATCCCCTACTTTTAATTGAGTTGGGATTCTAACTCCTGAGAAAGAAAAATTACCAGGTCCTACTGAAATAACTTCTCCAAAGGTATTAGTATCTTTACCCATATCTGGGACTATGATGTTACCGTGTACTGTTTCTTCTGCCTCTATAGGCTTTACAATGCAGGCATTGTAGATTGCTTTAATTTCCATTTTTTATTGTTTATAAATTAATTGTTTGTGAATTTCATTATATTCGTCTGTGTAGGATTTGATTTTTTCAGCTACATCTTTATATTCTGCTATGAAATCATCTAAATTATTATAATCATCCCCATCAGCTTGTAATTGGGCGATTTTGTTTAGAGCCTGCCCCATATTAGAAACATAGTATAAAGATTTTTCGTATGTTTTAGATTTTCCCTTAGACCTAAAATGGCCTGCATCTGATGTTACAGTTTGTTTAATAGTGTAACTGTACTCATCTTTAGTAATAAAATAGGGGTCTAATCGAGAATCTCGAATTGTTTGAATCGATTTCCGTTTCTTGGGTACTTTAATTTCTGGCATATATATAACTTTTGGTTTGACCGTAATATACGAACAATATTGCGCTAGGACACGCTTTTTGGTAATAACTTTTATTTTATTTTGATTGTTTTTGCTTTTTTAGATTCCGCAATTGGAATAAATAGATGAAGCAAACCATCTTTCATTTCTGCCTCTAACTTCTCAAGTTCGAATTTAGCTGCTACTTTATAACCTAGGTTAAAAGATCGTTTAGCTAATCCTTTATAGATATAGCCACTGTAATCAAATTCTTCTTCGTTAGGTTTATCATAGATAATTTTTAAAAGATCTCCATCAATTTCAAGTTGAATATCTTTTTTAGTTAGACCAGTACAGGCAACTTCAAAATGAAGTCCTTCATCGTCGTAAAAAATATCTAGTGGGTGTGGTTGTTTGTTTTCAAACGTTGTTGGTTGGAAAACGCCGTCTGCCTTGAATAGGTTACGGAATAGTAAGTCGAACGGGGTACGTTCATTGAATAATGTACTCATATCATTTAGTTTTTGTGAGGCCGAAGCTCTCGGTTTATTAATTTGTGAATATAACATGCGCGCCCTAGCTGCTGCAATATTAAATTCGATTATACATATATAAAATTATTTCCCTGCGTCAAAGAAAAATAATTGAAATAACCTTGATGTGTTAATATCATGACCAAAGTATACAGGTGCTGCGTGGATTAAATGAGCATCCCAGATAACTATTCGGTTAAATATATTTCCTACTTCGTCTACTTTAACATAAGGTGTAGGGTCTACAAAAGTATGTTGGTTAAAAGCTTCCATTATATTTTCTTCTCCACCCCTTAATCCTGTTTTTTTATGCATATAAAAACACGTTCCAGATTCTGTAGGTGCATCAGGAGTTAGGTAAACAGCTGCCGCATATTGTTGTGAATCACAATGGTATACTGGTAGTATTCCTGCTTTACTAGATTGAAATCTACCATTCATTTCATATCCCTCCCATTTAGTAATAGACTTATTAATAATATTTTCTATTTTTTCTTTTACCCCTTCAAAAAAGAATTGTTTTCTAGTTCTTAGCCCTAAAAAACCTGAATCATCATGGTACCATTGTAGTAGAGCGAACTCTCTAACCTCATTAGGATTATTATAAAAGTTTTCAGCTACCCAAAATCTATTATTAGGTAATGGGTTTGCGCTAAATTGGTTGCTATTTATGTAACCGTATTCTGAATCTGGGTTTGAGTCGTAAATTAATTGTTTTTTCATAATTTTATTCTTGTCTACCTATATAGTAGGTACTATTAATATTATCAGATATAAATATAAATTTAGCCATACCTTTTGAAGATAGTTTAAAATAAGCTGTATCCATACCTTTGTTAGCATTTAATATTTCTTTGAATAGATTTGAATCAAAGGGCATAGGTTGGTTTAAAAACGATTCGTTAATTGTCCCTGTAATCCTATAAGTTATCTTATTTGAATAATTACTACCATCCCCAAATACAAATTCACTTATTAAATTACCATCTATGTCTTTAGTAGCTTTAATGTTTAAAAAATCATAATCAGACAAAGCATTTTTAGCTTTAATTAAATTATCTATATCAGTTTGTGTTAATTCTAATTCCATTTCCCATGTTTCAGGGTCCTTATACCATTTAGTTTTAGGTATTACTAGTGGGTCAGATAATGAATAACTTAAATCAAAACCTTCATCTGCTATGTTTAATTTATTAGACAAAGCACCTTGAGAATCTAAAGTTAATAATAAATCCCCGGTAGTAATAGATAATAATTTAGATAATTTATGAGTATCAAATATTCCTATTTCCTTATCTTCTAAATCAAATCCATTTAATTCTATCTTACACACCCTTCCTGATTCACCAGCATATACTATTAGTGTGTTGTTTTCAATTCTCCATTTTACGGCATTAAATCTCCCATTTAAATAATACTTGGAAATGAAAGATTGTAGTAAATTTTTATTTATCATTATTTTTTATTTTAAATTTCATAAGAATCAAAAGCATTAACGTATGGGTTTAAATCTAAGCTCCACCCTAAATCAGTAAAAAAACCTTCTAATTTTAGTAATAATATAGAATCAAATATTCTTTTCCTATCAGCAAATAGTGCTAAGAATTCTTTAATTTTATCAGGCATATCGTAATCTAAAAAAGCTAAACCTTCAATTTTATATGGGTTATCTTTTAAATAAATCCATTTTACTTTATCAGTAAAGGTAATCAAGTTGTGATTTTTATCTAAACCCCATAATCTTAATAAATCATTATACCTAGCTGCTGCTCGAACTGGAGCAGGTGCTCCTTTTCTTAGTTCACTAAATACTTCTCCAGGTCTAGGGTTTCTAACAATGTAACCTGATTGTTTTGTTTCCCCATCTACTTGATGAGTATATACTTTTCGTAATTGTTTAACAGATGTTGGGTTTCCCAACTTAGTAAGAGGAATATCACCTCCTAATATTTGTTTTTTAAATATTTTAATCTGGTTAATAATACTTTCTTTTTCCTCACCCTTTAACACTTGTTGTAATATATCATTAAAAAATGAACCTAAAATAGGTGGGAAATTTGCTTTCATAAACTCTAAACCTTTAATATCTAGTGTTTCTTTTTCAATACCCTCCTGTTTTGTAATCCATTGAGCATAACGTCTTGTTGCTCTAAAATATGCTGAACGGATAACACATTCGGTTTTCATTTCAAGCCTATGTCCCCCGTTAGCATTAAAACAATCTGTAGCTAGAGTATCATATGAGTTAGTAATAATATCCTGGTACTTAAGGGCAATTTCTTCTAGTTTACTATCCTTTTCCTTACTAGACATTTCATCAAAATTGGGGTAGAGATGGTATAGTAAAGGTTCAGCGTGTATGTAAATAGAATCTGTATCTGAGTATGCTACGTAATTTTCATCCCCCTCATCACAAATCCACCAAGGTACTTCTTCTATATGCTTCATTTAAAACTTTGTATTAATATTAATAAAGGTGTTGGTGGGTCTAACGGTTCATCCTTTTTATTTATTTCAATTCCGGTGGTTCTAAGTACTTTATACTGTTTTCCCTTTAGGGTAAATGAACCCCCTTGGTGGAGCATTTTTCTAAAAAACATTTCCTGATTATTATTCCAAGTTTTACTAATTTTAATAAATTCTTTTTTGGTTGGAACTTCCCCACTGATTGATATCTTAGCACGAGGTTTTATGTACTGGTTTGCTAATGTCATATTTCTAATTTTAATTTACCTTTTATTACCTTATTTATATGGCGGTTAGCTACTAAAGCTGATTCCTGTATGATTCTGTGACCTGATAATGTGATAGCTTCACTCAATATCGCTTCATTCATCCCATATCTAAAGTTAGGTAAAGCTGTGGCACCATATAAACTATTTAGAAGAATTTTCATTGTATACTGCATTAAATGGTTATATTCACCTAATTCTGTATCCCCAGCTTTATATGCTTTTTTCATACGGTTTTTATAAATAACTCGTTCCTCAAACCATTTACTTAAAATAGCAGATAATGTAGATGTTTTATTAGTAGAGAAAAAACAACCATTAGCTGATACTGAATATTTACCTTTTTCAACTGCTTTAATAATTTTTCCCACTTCCCAATAATCCTGTACGTTCTTGCTATTTTCAAATCTTACTTTAGATTTAGGGTCCATTTCTTTTAAATCATTTAAACCTAAACGATTGTTTCTATCATCAGCATCAATTATTCTCCCTACATAAGTTTCTCTACCTATATTGATAGTCATAATGATAGAAGGGTACAATGATGTTAAATCTTCATCAAACATATATTTGTATAACCCTGCTTTAGGGCAAAATAAATAACCACCTGCATAACCTTCTTTTTTTCTAGGGTGGGTTTCTTTATTATTAGGTATAATTCCTTGGTCTAATAAATAAGCTGATATAGCTCCATCTTGGGTGAAACTATTAGAATAAACTTCACTATAATTGTGTTTACCTTTATGTGCTATATTTCTGGTTAATGCTAAGTATTGGAGTTTTTCGTCTAATTTTTGTAAAATTTCAACATCCCTAAAGTTATACTCAACAAATTTATTAATATCATCTGTGTATAAATCGTTTAAATTACCGTCATATTCAATTTTATTTATACCCGCATATTTTTCTCCAATTGAATCTAATTTCCAAGATGGTTCATCTTTAAAACTATATTTTTTATGGAGTCTCATATAGTCTAAAGACTCAATACCTACTACATCAACAGCCATCCCTTGTTTAAAAAACCATTTGCTATATTTTTTAGACTGAACCGGTTCTTTTATTTTACCATAAAGGGGAGACATTTGATCTGCTATATCTTTACCACAAACGTTACAAATTCTAAAATAAGTATAAGGGTTATCAAAGTAATCACTATTATACCCTACTAAAATATCAGGTTGTATTTTTTGTATAATTTCAACCCAGTATAATAATAATTCAGCTTCTGTTTTAAATGGTATTACCTTTTTATGGGACTTAGTATCTTTAGGTACTTGACCTTTAGGGTCTAATATTAAACACCCCCAACTATCTGATTGTTTGTGCCAAAATGCTATTGAGGTAATAGGCATTGGGGCGCTTTCAATATATTCTTCAGTTAAAGCTCCACCTATCTCACACTCAATATCATAAAATAATTCTTGATGTCCTACAGAGGGTTTATCATTTACTCCATAAGTTTCAATTAGGAACTTTTGGTGGATTTTCATATCATGGAAATGAAGATTTCTAGTATTGTTTTCAGGTCTATGTTTACTATAATACCAATTAGAAACTGGTCGTAGTTTTTCACCATTTAAACCCTTACAAGTATAATTTTCTTCATCTTCTACATATGCCTTATTTTCATAAGGTACCATTTTATGTTCACCATCTGATTCCCACAGATGCATTTCCCATACATTAGGTAATCCCTTTCTATATTTATTTCCTACGTAACATTTCTTATACATTATGCTATAACTTTTTTATCAACCCAATTTTTTTCTCCTCTAAGAATACTTAACATATTCAACATATCGTCTTTATCATAAGATTCGTAACAACAAAATACTGCATCAAATAAATAATCTTGCGACCACCAAGTCCAAATTAAAAAACGTTTACGTTTTTCAATTATGTATTTTTTATTATTACCACCTACTGCATTGTTTATAGATTCTACTAGTCTGTATTTTGCCATTATATAACTTTTATTTGTATTAAATATACGAAGGCTCCCTACGGGAGCCTAAGTTTTATATAATTGTTTCTGCTAGATAATTTCTAGATAATTCTTCAGTTGTGAAAAATTGTTTTAAGTCAGGTCTAAAATAGTTTACAGATTTCATTACTTTTTTGTCGCGTGATCTATAGACAACAAACCGTCCTGGCGCAATTTCCTCAAAATGGCAGGCCTCACCTTGTTCCTCACTTCTTTGGCTGACAGTGAGTATGGCTTCTTCTTCAGTTTTACAAGCTTTTGACATATTGCTTGCTTGTACTTCTTGATAAGCGGGCCATATCTTGTCTTTAAGGCCATGTAACATAGTACCGTTCCCAAGGGAAACATAAGCAATATCGCACAGAGCGTCCAAAACTTCCACGATGTCTCCT
>Ga0115559_1000900_pt1 | contig 19900 bp, 10 predicted proteins | sample COGITO_mtgs_1105_3_FD_87281 | JGI IMG/M metagenome (GOLD analysis project Ga0115559, IMG submission 87281) | Pelagic marine microbial communities from North Sea - COGITO_mtgs_110506 | ecosystem: Environmental > Aquatic > Marine > Epipelagic | place: Germany:Helgoland, sampling site Kabeltonne... | reverse complement strand
TTTTAAATCGGATCATTTAATCACAGGAGTAAACATATTAGAAGGCATGTTGCTTTGGACAGACAACCAAACAGAGCCTAAGCAAATATATATATCAGAATGGGTAGGATCTACACCTAACTTCCTTACGCACTCACAAATTTACAATAGAGATTTCATAGAATCAGACACTACTGTTATAAAGAAGTTTCCTTTGCAACCGCCTACAATAACGGCTTATTCAACTGCAACTGTTGATGCGGATGGTAATCCTGCGGTTGTGACCACTTCTGCTTTATATTCATTTTATGTGCAAGCACCAGGAACAACAGATCCCCAAGGAACCCCTATGACGCCATCTGACGGCCCTCAGACTTTGCAGTGGCAGGGTAATAATTTACCTTTTTACGCAGCAGGTCAAATATTATTGTTAACCAGCGCTTCCGCAGACCCTCTAGATCCTAATGCGGTTATTCGTGTTAGTATAGACAGTGTCATAGGTTCAAGCGGAAATCAGACGGGAGCTAATGTAACAGTTCTTTCAGTAGGTATATCGGACGACGGGGAGCTAGGAGTGCAGACTTTGTACGATATCGTTTTAGAGGAAGAAAAGCCTTTTTTTGAATTTAGATTTGCTAGGTTCGGATACAGATACAAATATAAGAACAATGAAGTATCGGCATATTCTCCTTTTACAAGCCCAGCATTTCTCCCAGGGGCATTTAACTACTCGTCTAAAGAAGGATACAACTTAGGTATGGTTAATAACATAAGACAGCTTGAAATTTCAAACTTTATACCCTCAAATCTACCGGTAGGCGTAACGAGCGTGGATATCTTGTATAAAGCATCAAACAACACTAATGTATATGTAGTTGACACCTTTAAAGAGACGGATGCTGAATGGGCCTCTAATGCGTTTAATATATCAAGTGAAATAATAACTTCTGTCGTGCAGAGCAATCAGTTGTTAAGACCTTACGACAACGTACCTAGATTTGCTTTAAGCCAAGAGGTTGTGGCGAATAGATTGATTTTTGCGAACTACACGCAGAATTTTAACATGCTAACCTCAAATCTAACTCCCTTACAGGTTAATCTAAATGTATCTTTACAGTCTGATCAAGTACTAAACACAATAGACGGAGTTACTGCTGGCCTTGGTTTAGATAACAAGAGTGTGTACCCTTCTGTAAAAAGTATTAGAACTTACCAAATAGGTGTTGGCTACCAGGATGAATACGGAAGAACTACACCTGTATTTACAGGCAAAGACGCTTCCGTTACAGTCGAAAAAGAAGATGCTCAATTTGCCAATAGCTTAACAGCTCAGTTGATTAATTCCACGCCTTATTACGCTCAAGATAAACCTTTTTCCACTTTTAAATATTATGTAAAAGAGACTAGTCAAGAGTATTACAACCTATGTTTAGACAGGTTTTACAACGCTGAAGATGGTAATATATGGCTATCATTTCCGTCCGCTGAAAGAAACAAAATAGACGAGGAGACTTTTCTTATATTAAAAAAAGAACATGACAGCGCCACACCAATAACAACAAAAGCTAGGTATAAAGTTATAGCTATTGAGAATGAAGCGCCTCAGTTTTTAAAAGAAACCAAATTATCAATGGGAGTAATGCCTACGGAATTTTTTACCGGAGGTGTACCTATAGAGGGTACTAATGAAATATGGGTAGAAAAAACAAAAACAAGCCCAGCGGGATTTGATGAAATTTTTGGGGAAAACACAAGAACAGAATCTAGTTTGCTCCTTAGAGTTCTAAGCCCCTCAAATCAAAGTAATTATTACAAGATTTCAACTTTTGGATTAGCAGGAGCTGGAAATGAATATGTAAGAATAGTATCTTCGAAACCATTTGAAGAGGATATGTTTTTTACAACCGTTAATCCAGATGGCTCTGGAGGTGTAACTACAGGTTTATCGTTAGAGTTATTAAGAACTGAAACTTTAAACAAAGCGGAATTTACTGGTAGATTTTTTGTTAAAGTAAATGAAGACGCTTCTTTAAGAGATAGTGTGATTGCCGCTAATGCTGCAAGTAACACAAAATATGTAAGAAAAGCTTTTGAGCCTGTCTATTATTTGGAGGGAAGTTATACCTCTAGAAGTTTTTGGAGAGGTCCTTGGCTATACAACGATGCTACCAGCGGAAGAAGCAGAATGTTTATAGATAAAATGAATACAGATTGCGGTAGATCATTAGTCAACAGAACAGGACAGGGTATTTCTGGTGGAAGCATGGACATATCTTATGCAGGAGGCTATGGAAGGGGAGCTACCACCGGGGGTATATACAAATCAAGACCAGCCTTAGTATCTCAGTTAACTACACCAGGCACTTTATTTAGATTTATAGATGCAGGAAACGGAATAAAAGACCCGGATGGTACGGTTTATAAAATAACAACTTCAGACAGACAGCTAGGTACCTGTTACGATTGTAAAGGAGGTGGAAGATTTAATGATGAGTTAAATCAGCTTGTTAGATGGTCTCTTGAATTTGTTCAAGTGAAAGACAATTTCAGTCCCTTGAGTTGGAATCCGGTAACAGCGTCTGACGGAATTGTAAAGTGGAACCAAAACAGCTCAAACAACTGGGCTGACTCTTATGTAGGTATTGAATTTCTTGGAGTAGACTTAAGTGAAGATTCTTTTACAACAGATAACCCGGCTATTTTTGAAACAGAACCGAAAGAAGCAACCGAACTAGATATTTATTATGAAATAGCAGGTAACTATCCTATAAGTGAGCACGGAGCTGTACATAAATTAGATTGGTTTAACTGTTATTCATTTGGAAATGGAGTTGAATCTGACAGAATTAGAGATGATTACAATGCACCCACTATAAATAACGGTGTTAAAGCAAGTGCTGTTCTTGATGAACCCTATGAGCAAGAAACAAGATCTAATGGTTTAATATTTTCACAAATATTTAATTCAACGTCAGGAGTAAACGGATTAAATCAATTTATTCAAGCTGAAAATATAACTAAAGATGTTAACCCAGAGTACGGGTCAATTCAAAAACTGTACGCTAGAGACACTGATTTAATTACATTGTGTGAGAATAAGTCGATGAAGATATTAGCTAATAAGGATGCTTTATTTAACGCTGATGGCAGTTCAAATGTAACATCTAATAAAGCTGTTCTTGGTCAAACAATAACATATCAAGGAGAGTATGGTATTGGCACAAATCCAGAATCATTCGCTGAGTTTGGATTTAGAATGTATTTTGTAGATTCTAACAGAGGAACTGTCATAAGATTATCTAATGATGGGATAACACCTGTTTCTGATTATGGAATGCATGGTTTTTTCCAGAACAATCTATCTATCAATAAAAAAATAATTGGCTCTTGGGATGCTGACACTAGAAATTACAATGTTACCCTTAACAGTCTTACCCCCTACTGGCAACAGACACTAGGCGCTGGTAAAACAGATAGGCTTAATAAGGATCCGGAATGCGGTGCTTTTATTAACGAGTACCCTACATATTCGACTACAGTATCTTTTAAAGATGATTTAAACGGATGGACCTCTAGGAAAACATATATACCAGAAAACGGAGTTAGTTTAAATAATGTTTACTACACTTTCAAATCAGGTAAGATATGGGAAATGAATTCCAATACTTCGTATAATAACTTTTATAGCAAAGGACCTTCTGACGCGAATGGTTTAGAACCTTATTACGAAAGTTCTTTTACTGCTATTTTTAACGAAAACCCTACATCTGTTAAAGATTTTAGAACCATTAGTTACAGCGGAACGAATTCTCGTGAATATATATACAAGACTGCAGCAACAGGTGCTAAGAACTTTTCTTTAGCGCAAGTACAAGCGCAGCAGTTAATACCTACGGAATTTTCAACAACTAAAGGTTGGTACGCAAACTCTATAATAACCGACTTGCAAGAAGGAGAAGTTAAAGAGCTTGTAAATAAAGAAGGTAAATATTACAACTACATAAAAGGATTACCTACATTTTTTGTGGATGATTGTAATAACAATGTGGATTCACATGAATTTAATGTGCAAGGTATTGGAAGAGCGAGTTTTATAACAGGTAATGTTAAAAAAACTGTGTATACGGTAACAAATAAAATTGATCCAGGTTGTTTTTCTCCAGCACCAACATGTTTCTTTTCCCCTACCACTAAAGCACAACTACAAACAGCATTAGATTTATGGGTTTCAGACCAACCCGCAGCGGTTATTGCTTACGGACAAATAAACGATTGGTGTACAGGAGCTATTACCGATATGTCATCTTTATTTTTCGGTAAAACTACTTTCAATGATGATATTTCAAATTGGGACGTGAGTAATGTTACTAATATGGAGGCTATGTTTTGGGGCATAGTCGCATTTAATCAAAACATTGGTGCTTGGGACGTGAGTAATGTGGATAATATGTACGGCATGTTTAGCGGCGCAGATGCTTTTAATGGAGACATTAGCGGTTGGGATGTGAGTAATGTAGCTAATATGTCGCGTATGTTTCAAGTTACAACCTCATTTAATCAAAACATTGGTGCTTGGGATGTGAGTAGTGTCACTAATATGAGTAATATGTTTGCAGAAACTTCTGCATTTGATGGAGATATATCTTCTTGGGATGTGAGTAATGTTACTAATATGAGAAGTATGTTTTTTCTTGCGCAGCCATTTAACCAAGACATTGGTTCTTGGAATGTGGGTAATGTGGAAAATATGGATTTTATGTTTTATGGTGCAGAGACATTTAATCAAGATTTAAGCGGATGGAATGTGATTAATGTTGGTTCCCCAACCGAATTTGACACAGGAGCTACTTCTTGGACATTGCCAAGACCTTCTTTTTAACAATAATTAATAAATATCACAAGCATGGCGTTTGATAATTTTACAGTAAATGTAGTAAGTTTTAATGAAACAGGGGGGGTTGACTGGACACAGAGTCGTCCTTCTGTCGCTTTGACTATAACTCCTAACACGGGATATGCAATAAACGCTGCAAATTTCTCCCCTATAAATCCATTGCCTAACTACGTTGACTCTGTTACGTTTTCGCAATCAGGGACTAATATAGAGTGCACAATACTATACACAACGCCTAGTGTAATGCCTAGTGACAATGTGCTAATATCTTTGTGTATCGCTGGATCTGCGTCCTTAGTCAATTTATCAGTAGATGGTATAGTTGATTACAATACCGTAAATACAGTATTGCCTGTTCCGCCTATAACAACAGAGCCTTACAGTGGGTCAGGAGCCTTTGCTACTACTTCTCAATTAGAGAATATTGTTGTGGAAGCTAATCCTGGGTATTACTTCTCATCAACCCCTACAGCTTCCTTGGCTATTGGATCACTGGCTGATTACTCAATTGTACAAACATTAACTAATGATGCCGAGGGGAATCTTATACAAGTAAATTTTGCTGTAAATTACACGTTCCCAAATTACTCAGTAACTGGAGATAAAATATTAGTTACAGGAGCTGCTGCTGAACTATACATTCCACCTATAGAGATACAGTCTTATTCTATAAGTTCTGCAAATGTAATTATATCTGGAGAAACTAGACCTATTACAATTTACGGTATAATTGGAGCTTCTTGGGGTTTGACGGTTGTAGAAAGCGTTGGTGGTACAACAATTGGACAATTTTCAGGAACAATAGACAGTAGCGGATTAGCTACAGAAAATATAACCTTCCCTTTATCGTTAGTAGATGTAGATTATACATTTATATTGACTGGAGATTTAGCTAGTTCTTTTTGTACGGTCTCACCATACACTCCCTGTTTAACAGGACAACCTGCTGTTTGGGAGCTGCATCAATACGCAGCTCAAGATGTTAGTTTTAATTTAGCGTCTTCAAGCTCAAGCATAATAATCGGGGCAGCTGACACTAAATCTTTTACACCTTTAGGTTCCCCTGGTATTACTGCTTACAGTGTATCAGCTTCTAAGCTAAGCACAGGTGGAGACTTTATTTTTAGTGCAACACCTGTTAATATTGATTGGTCAAATCAAAATGGATACGAACCAATTACTAATCAAGTAGTGCAAGCCCCATTGACAATAAGCGTAGATAATTTATCTGACCCTAAAACTTTAGCAATAAGTCTAAACACAAACATTATTGAGGTGGGAAGTCAACCTTTGCTAAGCGAACTTAATCTTGATGACTTTCTAATATACCTTCAGCCAATACAACTGTACTATGGACTTACAGAAGAAATATCGTGTTGCAGCGGTGTGCTAGGTAATTACTTTATACTAGAAAGCGAAACTTTTTCCAATGCTAGTGCTATACTCCTATCAGACGGAACACCAGCTATTGATGGATTTTATACAGGACCATAACAACAACTAATACAGTAAATATGCCAAATTACAGACAACAAATATCGGGAAGCTTATTGGCTTCTACTGTTTGCCCCTCGTGCCCTCCTCCGTTTATTCCCTGCAGCTCAGCCGAATCTTCTGGAGGAGTCGGTATAACTGATTATTCAGCTAGTTTAAGCTCTGGAGGCGGGTTACTTGCTTTCTTGTTTAACCCTCAAGGTGTACCTGATAAATTAGAAATAATACATGGAGCTGCCGCGGGTACTAAGAAAGCTACAACAGGTATGAATGCTACTGATAATTATGGCCCTTTTGATAATGTTTACGGGACAGAGACCGCGAATACAGTGCCTACAGCCTCTCAGACTCTTAGTATACAGCAATTCATAGGTACAGACAAAGGAGCAGTGGCTACAAGGTTAACAGAATTTACAACAGAAACCGGGTATGAAGTACCTAATTTAACTATAGGAAGTGTAACTTACCAACAGGTTGTATGGTGGACGTATAGCGACGCGGATTATTTAGCTGACAGTACAGCTACTATAAGAGTTACAGGTGCAACTGGTACCGGATGGAATCTTATTAGACTTTGCTGCCCTGACGGTAATTGCGTAACGCCGACCCCATAACTAATAAACAAATATAAATGGATTCAATAACACTAACATTCCCGCAAACCTTAAATGTATCTATACAGGTAGGAGACACCGCTTACTACAGCAATGATGTAAACGGAGTTGATATACAAGTTATAGGGCTGATTACAGCTATCAACAGGGCTTCAAACTCTGTTACTACAGAAATAGATGCAAACACAATAAGACCTACCTTAACTAGCTTTATACTCTTTAGTAAAACAGCTAGTGTAAACACTAATGGTTTGAAAGGCTACTATGCTGAAATGCAGTTCAAGAATGATTCAACGGATTATGCTGAGCTATTCTCTGTGGGCTCTGAAATATTTATAAGTAGCAAATAATACGTAATAATAACACATAAAACAATATAATTATGCCAATAGGAATATTAAGCGCCGTTCAAGGTCTTTCAGGCATTGCTGGTGGTCTCATAGGTAGCGGAGCAAGAAGGAGAGAGCAACAGGCGGCTCAGAAAGAATTTAACACAAATAAAGCCAGAATGGAAGGTGCGGATACATCTAATTTGGCTACTAATCAGGAAAACGTATACGAAGACTTAACTGTTAATACGCAGCAAGCTGACTTTGTTAATCAACAGCAGCAAGCAGGTATGGCAAATACTATGGACGCTCTTCAAGGCGCGGCTGGTGGTTCAGGTATTGCAGCGTTAGCACAATCAATGTCTAACCAACAAGCGCAAAATGCACAAAGCGCATCAGCTAGTATTGGGCAGCAGGAAGCCGGTAATCAAATGGCGGAAAGACAAATGGCAGGTCAGCTACAAGCTAAAGAACTTCAAGGGGCTTACGAGTCTAGAGCTGCTGAAAAAGACAAAACAGATACTATGCTCGGCATGTCTCAGCAAAGATTAGGCGCCGCGAATGCAGCTCAAGACGCTGCTAAAGCAAGCATAATGGGAGGTGTTGGTAGTGTGGCAGCGGGAGTTTTACCACAAATACCAGGTTTAGCTAAAGGGGGCGACTTCTTGCAGAACATGTTCGGCATGCAACCAGCAACAACAACACAGGATTTAACGAACAAGTAATATGGCAAACAACGCATTAATACAAGGAGCTGCCCAAACAAGCAAGAAATTTTTAGATGTAGGCGGCGCGATCGGAGCGGGTATTGCAGCGGGAGACTCTACTGTTTTAGCAACTCAAACTCCTCCTAGAACAAAAGCAAACGAATCTATTCAGCAGAAAGTTAACGGATATATGGCAAAGATGAAGACCGACATGGATTTCACTAGCTTTACTCCTGCTGAAACTAAGTCTATGCGTGAATTTCTACTTGCGGAGCGTTCAAAGTACGTTGACGCAGCAAAGACAGCAGCTCAGTTTAAAGATGCTACATCTCCAGCGTATTTAGAAGCGGTTGATGTTATGCAAGGTGTTAATAACAGTTTTACTAATTTAGCTTCTCAGCTAGGTTCTTATAAAAAAGGAAAAGTAGACTACGCTTCAGCAATGCAACAAGGTTTATTTTCTAACGGAAACGACCCTAGCAGATCTAGAGAGTCTATGATTGCTTACGGTTTTTACGATGGTGATGGCGATGGGAGAAGTGATTCTCGTTATGACTCACCTTTCCAAATACAAGAAGGTGGAAACATTGGTTTTAAAGTTGACGGCAATACTATAGATTATGGAGACATGGCTGAACCTTTTGTTAAAGACACTAAGTTTTTAAATAGCTTAAACAAAGTGAGTGAAAATGCTTACAACAACGGGGCTAGTGGAAAAAACGATAATCAATATGCACAAGATTCATACAATCAGTCATTAGACAGCTCTTTGCAAAACGAAGATACCTTAAGATCTATCATATATGACTTTAAGTCAGAAGTAAAACTAGATGACGTAGGGAACGCTTTAGATGCTGGTAATATAACTATAGAACAAGCAAGGGAAAACGTAAAATCCAGACTACTTGTAGCTAGAAATCAAGCTTTTGCAGATGGCTCAAGGGAATATAAAGCAAAACGAAACAAAGCAACTATAGCGTCAATGAGTCCTGCTCAGCAATTCCAGGCAAACGCTATGAATAAAAAACTAAAACTGCTTGAAAGTGGTAAAGAAATCACAGCTAGAACTCAAGGCAATAAGTTATCTGCTCAGATGATTGGCGGCGGTGGGTTTGGTTACTACATAATAAAAGACGCTACTGGGTTTCCAATTGAAGAAATAGGTCCAAGCGGAGAGTATGTTACTAAAAGGTTCTCACGAGACGAAGTTATAGACAGATTAGATTTAAACGTAATGGGATTAAACAATTAAATAAAATTAAATATGGCATCAACAGATCCAATATACAAAATAAATAATAAAGAGGTACCTGCATCTACTATAAAGTTAGCAGCGGAGCAGAACGGTATAACTTTTGAAGAATATGTAACTAGGCGTGGTGCTGTTTTAGTGCCGGGAAAGAAGACAGACTCTACAATTACGAATCCAAATGTGGAGTCAGGGAATACGGGATTAGATGGGGAAAATGGTTCTTCGGAATTACCAAAGGATAACGACGGTATAACTTTTGGAGAGCCGATGGATTACGATTTTGACAATCCAGAGGGAGCTGAAAGTTCAGGTAGGCGATTTATTCAGTTGAAAAGCGGCGGTAGAATTTTCGAGGATACCTATTTACAAGAGGTTAAAGAAAACCCTATAGATAAATACAACAGACCAAAGCCAGCTACATTTGAGGAGTATGTATTAGCTAACAAATGGGATCCTGCTAATATTGGAGTAGAGGGTATTAAAGAGCCTAAGAAGAAAACCACTAATTACGAAGTTGCTCGTAAAATAATGGACGATTTAAAAATTAACTTTAGTAATACCGAAGCTCAGAATCAAGCTCATCAAGCAGAAGCTAATACGCTGTTTGTGCCTTACGCCGATAGACCTAAAACATATGTAAACACAGGAGGTCTTCAGAGTAGAGCTGTAACGGTAGTAGAGGATAACGAAGAATACGATACATTTGTTAACGAAGCCAGCAAAAGGCTTAATGTTAAAAAAGGCACTGGTGATAATCCTTTTGGATCAAAAGAAGCAGAGGTATTAAAGCTAGCAAATAGGCTGTATGTAACAGATAAACAAAGAACGAACTATGCTGACAACCTAGAGGCATACGCTAGAGAAAATGAAAGTTCTTTAAAGGGAACTTCCGTTGAGGCTAACTTAGACTATATTGAGGACGTTGCTAAGAAGGCTATAAAAGGTAATGTTGTTAAAATAAAGGCTAATCAAGCTAAAGCTCAAATTATGGTTGACGCTATGGTTTTGATGAAGGACGAAAGAGTTGCTTTGCGTACAGCGGAATATAATACAAATGATGAAATCACAGCAGCTCAAGCTCGTGACAAATATCTTGCAGAAAATATAGTAGTAGCAAACCAGAAATACGAAGAATATTTTCAAAACGACATACAGAGTTTAGCGTACGAAAACGCAGAGAATGAAGCTATACTTGATATTGCAAAGCGTAGCTATAAAAACACGTCTATAATAGGAGCTAATGTTGCTGCTACTATAGGTGAAACTATTGGAGGTATACTAAACGTTCCTGAATGGTTAGTTGTTAGTGCAGAATCAATAGTTACAGGCAACTCCCCTGAAGAAACAGCTACTAGGATGTCAGGTTATCTTGATTTTGGAGGCGATGTGTTACAAGAAGCAGGACAAGCGTTTAGAAATAGTGTAGCGAAACCTATAGACGTAGGGGATATAGACTCATGGGATGATTTTGCTTATTGGGGAACCGATATGGTAAGTAATCAAGCGCTTAATACAGTGCTTATGGTTGCTGCACCCGCGGCTTCGCTAGGTATTATGTCAACCAGCGCTGCTGGTGGAAAGTATTCTGACATGATGGGTTCCATCGAAAACGGAGAAGCTAAATATAATGGGTGGCAAATGTTTGCAGCTCCTGCTATAATAGGTACATTGGAGTACGCTACAGAGAAAGTAAGTTTAGGTCAATTAAAAGGCATAAAAACAGTTTTCAAAAAGAATAACTCTGTTCAAAAAGCAGCGACGGAATACATAAATGACAGAATATTAAACAAGAATTACTTTGTAGATACCGTTGGAGAGGGATTTGCAGAGGGGATTAATCAATTAGGTGGCAATGCTACTGATATATTTTTATTAGACAATAAAAACGTGCATATTTGGGACGGGGTTCCCAATGCTGCAGCCTCAGGAGCTTTTATGAGCGGAGTTATATACAAAGCACCTGTAGTTGGAGCTAAAATGTTATCTCCTTTTGCAAAACAAGATATGAAACCTAGGATATTTGCTAATGTCCAAATGCTTAACAAAATAGAGATGGAGTTAACTAAGCCAGATTTATCTGATTCAGTTAAAAAGTCTTTAAAAGATTCTAGTGCAAAAATCCAACAAGCAAATACTGATATCATAACAGAGCAGCTAGACAACGTAGATGGTTTAACTGATAGCCAAAAAACTGAGCTCATCGCTATAGACAAAAGTAAGGTGCAAGTGCAAGCAGAGTGGTCTGAAATAAATGACGATACCTCTGTAAGCGACGATATTAAAGCTGAATTACTCGAAACAAAAAACAAAGAGTACAGCAAGCTTAATGGGGAAAAAAATGCTATACTCGCTAAAGCTGGTGCTGACCAAGACATATTGAAAGTACAAACGTTACTTACTCAAATAGATGGTAAGAGCGAACTTAAAGTTTTTGAAACTGATGACAAAAGCACGTCAGACGAGCAATTAAAAGCTTTTTTGATTGAGCAAGGCAATACAGAAGAGTATGCAGAAGCAAATAAATCTAATTACGGAGCATTTGTTCCGGATATAAATGATCCTACTAAAGAATATTTAGTAATAAACAAAGATTCAGCTTTAGAAGATAAAGTTGTTACTACTGGGCAGCACGAGTTTTTACACAAGGTACTCAAGCAAGCCTTCGCTAGTAATCCAGAATTAGCTACAACAATGGGGTCGTTATTATTAAAAGAAATAAATACCAACCCAGACTTAAGCAGCCCTGAATTAAGAGGTAGAATATCTCAATACGCTGAGTTGCTAGCTGACCCTACTAAAGACTTTAATGAAGCAGATTTCTTTGAAGAAGTATTGACTACATTTTCAGAGGCATTGAAAAACGATGAAGTTACAGTAAATGAAACTATTGCATCTAAAATAGGTGACATAATAAGGAGAGCTGCTAATTCATTAGGTATTAGAAAAGTTAAGTTCAAGACGTCTAAAGATGTTGTAAATTTCATAAGAGACTACAACAGAGATTTTTCTAAAGCTAAATTATCTAAGCAACTACAGAAATTTTCTGAAGGAGAAAGCACATCTACTAAAACAGCTGCTAGTCTAAAATCACCTAAATCTGTTTTAAACGAAATTAACGATTTAGTTCCACCTAGTGTTAAAACTCAAGCAGACTATTTTTCACCTAAAGTTTTTAATCCTATATACAATGCTACATTACCAAACGGTGTTATTAGCAATTACATAAAGTCAAAATCGCCTAGTAAAGAAGTTGGAGAAAAAGCTATAGCGGGAATACAAGATCGATTAGTTAACTATGATCCAGCAGCAGAAAGAAAGAAAGCTGGAAACAAAGAGCCTATTACTTTTGGCGAGTTTATATTCGCTAACACAAATTTCATTAAGTTAGATGCTAAAAAAGCTTTATTTAAAGAAAGTGAAGCTGCTAAGAAAACCACTGACTTAGACACTAAAGAAGCACAGGCCAAGATTGCTGAAGATGACATTGTTAAAAAAGATAGACCCAAGTTTAGAAAATTAATTGATAGTGGTGTTTTACCGGGATTTACTATTAAAGAAATTGGCGGTAAATTAACTAAAGTTGTAAAAGTATTAAAATCTAAGCTTGATGCTAAAGTTTCTATAAACAAATCGGTTTCACCTTTAATTGCTGAGATAAAGAAAGCAATGGGTAAGCAAGCTGATATTGAGCTTAAGGAAGCTATGGGTGGAAAAGCCGATGCTAAATTACAGAAGTGGTTACTAAAGAATAAGAAGGCGATACTGGAGAACATGACAACTACTTGGCTTATGGGAGCAATTCCTGAAGCTATACAAAAATCTGTTGGCGGTACGTATAAAGTAGACGATGCTGGCACCCGAGTTAAAGATTCTTACGGCGATTTTATATTCGTTCCAAATTTCACAAGCGACTGGCAAGGTAAAACTATAGACAGAGAAAAAACATCGACAAACAAATTAGGTAAGACTTCTGGCGGGGATATTGTTAGAAGACTGCCTAATATAGCGACTGCTTTAAGCGACGCTGACTTCGTTGGATCTGTGTTACAGGATGTAAGTATAGATGCTGATGGTAAGATGACCTCAGGAGCTCCTATACGAGGCAAGAAAGAGTCTATGGCTAAAGCTATAGCTGAAGAAATATCGTTAGAGGTGTTTAACAAAGAATTACAAAATGAAAACAGTGAAGTAAGTAAAGCTTTTGAAAACAATCAAGCAGCCTTAGGTGTGGTTTTAGCCGATGCATTTGTAGAAGATGTAGCTAGACAATCTGAAAGAGGTGCTGTTAAGTTTTCTATATCAAAACTGCAAGACATGTTCTATTCCTCTATTGAAGGCGATGCGGCTGCGGTAGACGGCTTGTATACTACGTTAGACGAAGAATCTAAAGCTATATGGGAAAAAGTAGGCACTCAATTAAGCGGTGGCTCAGAAGGCTATAAAAAAGGTTTAAAAGTATGGGAAGATGCTCCTAATGCTGTAAAAGGTATATTAGCAGATTATTTTAAAAATAATTCTAAAAGAGATAACAAAATTGCAATGAATCAGTTAGATGTTTTTTCTAATAAACTCATTGATGCATTACCTAACTCTATAGTTAAAGCTTTAGGGTTTGATTTCTTTGGAGCTCATTTCAGATACCTAAATACAAAAGAAGGCACTAAAGGGGGTACTATTAAAAACAAAATAAACAACTTAAAAGCGGACGATATTGATTTAGGGTTTGACGCTAACGATATTACTATAGTACAAGCAGGGTTTGGTTTAGTTGACAAAATAACTAAAGACGTATTGAATAAAGAATTTAATACAGTTCAGGATAAAATAGATTATTTTAATGAAAATTATAAAGACAAGGTAGATGCTTTAAACGTAGCTAACAAACAAGCTGCTCAAGCTGTTTTAGTAGCTGCATTCGATATAATAGCAAAAGACCCTAAGCAAGCAATAGGTTTTTTAAGGTTATTAGAATCGACAACTAACATTGGTAAGTCTTTAAGAGGATTGACGGGTATAAGTGATATTCAGTTTTATGCTGAATCGCAAGCAGTATACTTAAATAAAGATACAGGCGCTACTTATACAAATACACTGACTAAACCGCAGCAAAAACTTGCCGAAGAAGGTTTTATAGTCATAAATGAAAAACACCCCAATTACAAAGACGCAGTTAAAGCAATAAAAGATGGATCAAAACAATCTTTAGCTCAATTACTAAGAATTAAAGGAGAGCACGCAACTCCTGATGCTAAAAAGAAATTGGAAATTGCTAAAATTCTTTTAAACCAGGTGGCTATTGCTATAGAAAATCCAACCCAAGTAAAACTAATAAAGAATGCTTTTGCTGCCAAGCTAAATGTAGAGCTGCAAAATTTTAACCAGCAGTTAAATACAAAAGTTTTATCTGATATACAGGATTCAAAATTAGGTGCTACAAGCGACATAGGAGATGCTAGACTAGTAGTTATACCTAAAGAAAGCCTACTAGCGTTTTACGACATGGAGAGTGTACAAACAGCAGGTAGAGTTAAGCGTGCTTTTAACGATATGTTTACTACTGAAAAAACACAGAAGCTTGCTAGTGTTGAGACTCAGCAAAAAGCTATCAATAATGCTAGAAGCATTAAGTGGTCTCAATCACCTAAAAAAATACGAGTATTTGATTTCGATGATACATTAGCACGTACGAAAAGTAATGTGCTATACACAATGCCTGATGGCGCTACAGGTAAAATTGATGCTGCTACTTTCGCTAAAGATGCAGGTAAAATGGAAGCTGAAGGTGCTCAATGGGATTTTTCTGAGTTTAGTAAAGTAATGGATGGAAAGCCTGGACCTTTACTTGAGGTTGCTAAAATTATAGCAGACAAAAGAGGAACTAAAGATGTGTTTGTTTTAACAGCAAGACCTGCTGATGCTGCTGGCCCTATTCAAGAATTTCTTAGTGAGCTAGGGTTAGATATACCTTTAGAAAATATTACTGGGTTAGGCAACGGAACACCTAAAGCTAAAGCTGATTGGATTGTAGGCAAAGTAGCTGATGGCTACAATGACTTCTATTTTGCTGATGATCACACAGGAAATGTTAAAGCGGTTAAGGATGCTCTAGATACTTTTGATGTTAAAGGTAAAGTTCAATTAGCTAAAGTAAAGTTTAGTAAAGGGTTGGACACTGAGTTTAATGATATGATCGAGCGCCAAAAAGGTGTTGAGTCATTCAAAGAGTTTTCTAAAGCAATTGCTCAGAGAAGAGGTAAAAAAACAGGTAAGTTTAAATTCTTTATATCTCCATCAGCAGAAGATTTTAGAGGATTAACTCAATACAAATTTGCCGGTAAAGGAAAGCAAGGTGAAGCTGACCAAAAGTTTTTTGAAGAAAGTTTAATGGACCCTTATTTCCAAGGTATCGCAGCTTTAGAGTCAGCAAGACAAGTGATTAAGGAGGACACGAAGGCTTTACTTAAAACCTTTAAGCCAGTTAGAAAGAAGCTAAATAAACTAATAAAAGGTGAGCAGTATACTTATGACGCTGCTGTTAGAGTTTACTTATGGAATAAAGCTGGAGAAGAAGTGCCTGGACTTTCTAAAAGAGACAATAAGAAATTGAACGATCTTGTAGCTAATGATCCTGAATTAAGTAGCTTTGCAGATGGATTATTAATGGTATCTAAGAAGGACGTGTGGCCAGCTCCTAGTGAATATTGGATGGCTCAGACTACCTTAAGCGACTTAAATAACTTAACTGAAAAAACAAATAGAAAAGAATACTTAACTGAATTCATTGAGAATGTTGATATTATATTCAGCGAAAAGAATCTAAATAAAGTAGAAGCACTGTATGGAGAAGCCTCTAGGAAAGCTATTGAGAATTCCATATATGCAATGAAGTCTGGTAGTAATAGCCCAAACCAAAGTGGTGACGCTATAACTAGTAAATGGATGAACTGGGTCAACAGCTCTATTGGTACAATAATGTTTTTTAACAGAAGATCTGCAGTACTGCAAACTCTTTCTGCAGCTAACTTTATAAACTGGTCTGATAACAACCCAGCTAAAGCGGCAATAGCATTTGCAAATCAACCACAATACTGGAAAGACTTTGTAACAATCTTTAACTCGGATAAATTAAAGCAACGTAGAGGTGGCTTGAAATCAGATGTTCAAGAAGCTGAAATTGCTAATGCCGCTAAGAATTCTCAGGATAAAGCTCAAGCTGTTATTTCATATATACTAAAGATAGGTTTTACACCAACGCAGATTGCGGATAGTTTTGCTATCTCGATGGGTGGAGCTACATTGTATCGTAATAGAATCAATACCTACAAAAAGCAGGGTCTTAGTTTAAAGGAAGCAGAAACAAAAGCTTTTGAGGATTTTAGTAAATTGTCAGACGAAGCTCAGCAGTCAGGTGATCCTGCATTAGTGTCTCAACAACAGCGAAGCGTTGCGGGGCGTCTTATCTTATCGTTTCAAAACACAACGATGCAATACACTAGGCTTATGAAAAAGTCTGGCCAGGACCTTATAAATGGACGTGGGGATGCAAAGACACATATATCTAAGATACTTTATTATGGAGCTATACAAAACTTTTTGTTTAATGCGTTGTCAAAAACAGCGTTTGCATTAATACCTGGATTCGAAGAAGAAGATGAAGAAGATGAAGATAAAAAGAATCAAGCTATAGAAAAGAAAGCTGCTGGTATATTAGACGGTATGACTGATTCGGTTATACGAGGTACTGGAATATATGGAGCTATATATACTACTTTAAAGAATTCGATATCTACATGGAAAAGAGAAGACGAAAAAGGTTTTACAGGAGATCAAACCAAGACAATTATTGAACTAGCTAATCTAGCACCCGCGATAGGTTCTAAACTTAGGAAAGTTTATTCAAGCATTCAGACACGACAGTTTGATAGAGATATTATAGAGAAGCACCCTTGGGATGTTACAATAGATGGTAAATTTAATCCATCATCAACGTATACTATAATAGCTAACTTATCTTCTGCTGCTTTTAATGTACCACTTGATAGGGCTTTAGCGGAAGCTAGGAGTGTAGGGGAAATGTTGGACGACAGGAATAGCAATTTCCAAAGAATAGCATTAGCTTTAGGTTGGAGAACATGGAACGTTGGCGCCAAGAATGAAGAGTTTGATCTTATAAAGCTTGAGGGTAAAGCTAAGAGAAAAATAGAAGGTAAGGAAAAAGCTAAAAAAACTAGAGCTGCTAAAAAAGAAAAAGAGAAACAACGAGTAGCCAACTTATCCCCGACAGAAAAGCTTAAAGAAAGAAGGGAAAAGGAAGCGGCAAGAAAGAAAAAAGCTTTAGCTAAAAGACGAGCAAAATTAACGTCAAGATTAACAAAAAATAAAAAATAATGTCAACACCAATCACAACAAAAATTAGACAAGCTAGAGTAGGTTTAACAGCTAAGGAAGGTATGAAAATATCAGTAAGTCCAGATGGAACAGGAGCTGCGGTTCCTGATTATAATCCAGATCCAGCAACCCCAAGCTGTGGCTGCGGAGGCAACTGCAAATGCAATAAATAAATGATTATGGCCGATAACTTAAGGATATATATGATAAACGGATCTGTAATGGGGTTAGCTACTTTTAGTCAAATAGAAGATTGGTTAAAATTAATATTACTACTAGTTACTATAGGTTATACAATATCTAAATGGGCTAGAATAAAAAAAGAAGATGAATGACTAAACTAACTGAAAACTTTAATTTATCAGAATTTGAATGCAAGTGTGGTTGTACTATGCCTGAATTTGTTAAGAATAACATAATGGAACTAGCTGAAAACCTACAGGTGTTGAGAGATGAGGTTGGTAAACTAGATCTTACTAACGCATATAGATGTAAAGCTCATAACGCTGATGTAGGTGGGGCTACTAATTCTCAACATCTAACAGGTAAAGCTGCTGACGTAAAGTCTGAAACAAAAAGTCCTAGCAAAATTGCAGAAACAGTTAACGACTTAATGGAAGGTGAAATATTTAAAATGGGTGGTGTTGGTGAATACAATACATTTACACATGTGGATATTCGAGGGTTTAAAGCGAGATGGAGTAAAACGACTAAAAAGTAAAATATGAGAAAAAAAGGAATAGGACCGCAAGGATTAGGGGTAAAAGGACATAATGGTTTTTGGATTGGGTCTCCTGCGAAACAAGCTGCGGCTAAAAGAGAAAAGAATACCAAAGGAAGGGTTAGTAAATATAAGAAATAAAAAAAGGGCCCTCGTATTGAGGACCCTTTTTTTTTATTTATGTGTATAGCATATTGAATTTTTTATACACATTGGTTTTTATATGTATCAAAAAGTCATAACTTTTAGCCTTTAGTAAGCATATATGTTTACTTTTGCTTCATATTGTAAACGTATACGCTTACTATCCATCGCAAGCTAAACAATCTTCATTCATTGCCGCTGCCGCAATATCTCCACGTAGAACGCTTTCAGTTCTAGTATAATATAAAGTTTTAACACCTTTCTTCCAAGCTTCAAAATGAACTTTGTTCAACCACTTTGGTGTAGCAGTAGAAGGAAAAGCTAGGTTTAAACTAACAGACTGATCTATATACTGCTGCCTCAATCCGGCTTGATTAACTAACTCCAGTTGATTAATTTCCTTAAACGTTTTAAATACTTCTTTAGCAGGTATGTCGTGCCCCATAGTAATATTATCAAGCTGATCGATATCCTGGAGGCTACCACCGTCCGCAAGTATTTTATTCCATACTTCATTTGTATTTATTTTATGCTTTCTTAATAGTTTAACCAGTGTTGGATTTTTTCTAATGAAAGTTCCGTTTGCTCCTTGTTCCGTGAATACATTAGCAGCCCAAGGCTCTATTCCTGGCGAAACATTCCCACTAAGCTTACTGTTACTAACAGTGGGAGCAACAGCACGCAAGTGAGTATTACGCATACCAGTGCCGACACACCATAAAGGTTCGCCATAAACCTCGGCAAGATTCCTTGAAGCCCTTTCGCTTTCAATTTTAATTTGTGAAAATATTTTCCTAGTTTCAAACTGAGCAAGTAAACCTTCGAAAGGAATGCCTTTCTCCTGGAGATATGTATGCCATCCGAGTACTCCCAAGCCCAATGCTCTCCCCTTCTGTGCAGATCGTACAGAGTTTTCGAATCCTCGTAAACCTTTTGATTTTTGAATAAATTCCTCCATAACTCCGTCAAGAAAGTAGATAGAGTCATATATAAGGTTAGTGTCTTTCCATTCTTCATATTTTGCTAAGTTTAATGATGACAAACAGCATACAAAACTATGCGACTCATCAGTGTGTAGTGCTATTTCAGAACAAATGTTCGTCATATGTACTTTTAATCCATTTTGTTTATATGCCTCTGGATTTGCCTTATTAACATTACCTTTAAACATAATATACGGCTCTCCAGTGGCTTTTCGTTTTCTAAGTAGTTTACTCCATCTATTCCTAGCGTCCTTATCTCCTTGTTCAAGCCTTCGCATAAACTTATCACCAACAATTGCGCACTGATGTAAATTAAGCGATTGTCTGTTAACATCTCCTTTAGGTTCTCTGATTTCCAACCACTGCTCGAAATCGTTGTGTTCAATATTGATGTT
>Ga0115559_1000896_pt1 | contig 19983 bp, 20 predicted proteins | sample COGITO_mtgs_1105_3_FD_87281 | JGI IMG/M metagenome (GOLD analysis project Ga0115559, IMG submission 87281) | Pelagic marine microbial communities from North Sea - COGITO_mtgs_110506 | ecosystem: Environmental > Aquatic > Marine > Epipelagic | place: Germany:Helgoland, sampling site Kabeltonne... | reverse complement strand
CTCGTAAGCGCGCAACCAAGTAATACCAATGTATCTGGGAAAAGTCATTGGTTCTGTCGTATCGACGAAGAAGGATGAAAGCAGGAAAGGGCGCAAGCTCCTCATGATTCGTCCCATGCTGGTTGATCCGGAGGACCCGAGTCGCTTTAAACCAGGTGGTAATACGATTATTGCGATTGATACGCTCGGTGCGGGCGACGGCGAGATGGTCATGTTTGCGCAAGGCAGCTCAGCCCGTCAAGCCGACGGATTGAAGTCGATGCCAGTGGATGCGGCAATTGTCGGTTTGGTCGATACGGTAAGTATCATGGGCAAGAAAACCTACGAAGCGAAAAATAGTTAATCGTTTAAAAGGACATTTGAATGAATCAATTGAGTGAAGCAGTGATCCGTGAGGTCGTGACCGAAGTGCTCTCGAAATTGCAAGCGGGGTCGACACCTGTGGTGCAATCGAGGAATCGTCGTCACGGAGTTTTTGAAAATGCGAGCAGTGCGGCGAAAGCAGCGGTTGGCGGATTTGAGCAATTAAAGAAAACGGGTTGGGCCGGACGCTCCAAAGTGATCGAAATTGTCAAGCAGATGTGTGCGGACAATGCGGAGCGTTGGGGCAAAATCGAGTTTGAGGAAACGAAGATTGGCCGACTGGATCATAAGATTGCGAAGCTTTACGGGATTAAAAATGTTCTGGGAACCGAATTCCTGACCCCCTTGGGGATGAGCGGCGATTCGGGGATTACGATGGAAGAGTGTGCTCCCTGGGGAGTGATCGGAAGCATTACACCGGTGACGCACTCGATCCCGACGATTGCGGGAAATATCGTGAACATGGTCGCGGCGGGAAATTCGATCGTATTCAATCCGCATCCAGGCGGAGCGGCGTGTGCGGCTTTGGCGATTCATGAATTCAACGAAGCGATTAAAGCGGCCTTGGGGATTGAAAATCTGATCTGCACGATTGAAAAGCCTTCCCTGGATTCGTTTAACGAACTCTGTGCGGCACCCGAAGTGAATCTCCTCTGTATCACGGGCGGACCGGCGGTGGTTGATGCAGCGATGAAGACAGGGAAGCGTGCGATATGTGCGGGACCCGGAAATCCGCCGGTGGTTGTCGATGAATGTTCGGCCTTGGATTTCAATAAAGTGGCCAAGGACATTATCCTCGGTGGTGGCTTTGATAACAACCTCCTTTGTATTGGGGAGAAGCAAATTTTTGTAGTCGGCGATTCTTACGCACCCTTTATGGATGCGATGAAACGGGCGGGCGCAGTGCTTTTGAACAACGGTCAACTTGATGCGATCAAGAAGGAAGTCTTCACCTTTAAAGAAGGTGATGGCGGCTGTTCGCATGCGGCGTTGAATCGCGCCTTTGTGGGAGCGGATGCGTCTAAGCTAGGACGGATTGCTGGCCTTAATTTAGCGGCCAACACGGAAATGTTGATTGCGGAAACGGGAGCGGATGACCTCTTTGTGGTTGAAGAGCAAATGATGCCGGTGTTGCCAATCGTGCGCTGCCGGACATTTGATGAAGCGGTTCGCTTGGCCAAAGATTCGGAACATGGATACAAGCACTCAGCCATGGTGCATACGATGAATGTTTCGAACATGACGAAGATGGGCCGAGCGATGGATACGACGCTCTTTGTGAAGAACGGACCCTGTGTGGCTGGACTTGGTATGGGTGGAGAAGGCTATATTAGTTTCTCGATTGCGACGACAACGGGTGAAGGGATAACGACGCCGAAAACCTTTACCCGATTCCGTCGCTGTGCGTTGGTTGATCAATTGAATATAATTTAAGAAAGAACGACTGAATGATACTTGCACGTGTAGACGGCCATGCGACATCGAGCATCGGTCACCCCAGCTTGAAAGGACAAAAAATTGTTCTGTGTACACCGATTGATGAAAACGGAAAAAGTGCAGGCTCGCCCTTTGCTGCGGTGGACCCGATTGGAGCTGGAAGATATACGCAAGTTATTGTCACGACTGATGGTTCTTGGACGCAAGGGACGGTACACGACGAGAAGTCGCCGATCCGCAACCAAATCATCGGACTTATCGATTAAATTATGAAACCCGGACGCGTCATCGGAACGGTAACACTAAGCCAAGGAGCCCCGCAATTTCGCGGAGCGCGTTGGGTGGTGGTCAGTCCGATGGGTGCGGAAGAGTTGACAGGAAAGAATCCCAATGGGTTGTCGCAGCAATCGACACCTGTTGTTTATGATAATTTAGGTGCTGGAGTGGGGGATGAAATTCTCTATGTCGAAGGTGCCGAAGCGACCCAACCATTTGAAGGGCCGATTCCACTGGATGCGATTAGCGTCGCATTGCTTGATACGTATCAATTTGAACCTTTATCTGAATAAAAAATGAGTAAGCTGTATACTGCAAAAGATCTCGAAGCGATGGTTGCCCAAGGCCAATGCCTTTCCACGATACCTTCGGATGCAAAGCTCACCCCGATGGCCCGCGATCTCATTCGTAAGCACAAGGTTAAGAGTGGCTCAAAGCCCACGGCTAAGGCTGCTGCGCCCGCTGCACCGACGAATCGCGATGGCCTTCGTATTCTTACGCCAGCTCTGCCGAATGCGGAATTTACCTGGAAGCCAGGTAGTGATCCGAAGACAGCGAAAGAGATCGAAACCTTTTTCAATTCGCCAGAACTGAAAGCACTGAAGCAGCGCATCTGTCAGATTGGTGAGCGTATTTGGAGCAAAGGTTATGTCGATGGAAATGGCGGAAATATTACGGTGCGGGTTGGTGATAATTTAGTGCTCTGTACGCCGACCTTGATTTCTAAGGGATTCATGATTCCTGAAGATATTTGCATGGTCGATTTGGACGGAAATCAAGTGGCTGGAACGCGTCCCCGTACTTCGGAAGTGAATACGCACTTAGGCATCATGAAACATGAGCCCGCGGCGAAATCCTGTGTGCACGCGCACCCGGTGCACGCCACAGCCTTTGCGGTTGCTGGGGTTACGCCACCCGCTTGTTTGATTCCAGAGCCGGAAGTCTTTTTGGGCGAAATTGGATTCGCCAGTTACCAAACACCGGGCACGCCAGAGAATGCGAAAGAAGTCGGGCAGTTGGCGAAAAAGCACCAATCTATTTTGATGCAGAACCACGGAGTTATCTGTTGGGGTAAGGACGTTGAAGACGCTTACTGGAAGATGGAAAACACGGATGCGTTTTGCCACACGGTAACGATTGCAATGCAAATCGGTGGACCAAAGCAATACGGACAGGATAAGTTGAAAGAGCTAATCCTCTTGCGGAAAAAGCTGGGGATGCCGGATCACCGTTTGGATGAATTGAAGGAATGTGAGCTCTGTGATGCGGGCGAATTTACGGTGCACACAGAACCACAGCCACAGGCATGTAGTTGCCATTCGGGTACGCCTGAAAATGAAGATGTCGATGAGCAGTTGGTGAAGAGGATCACCGATATGATCATGGAGAAAATGAGCTAAGAAAGTTGAACGACAAGGAAATCGAAAAATGAAAAAAAATCCTATTCGCGTTGCTGTAACTGGTGCTGCTGGAAACATTGGTTATGCCCTACTTTTCCGAATTGCCTCGGGTCACATGTTTGGACCGGATCAACCGGTTGCTTTGAATTTGATTGAAATCGAGCCCGGCTTGGCGCCTTTGAAAGGGGTTGTCATGGAACTGGACGATTGTGCTTTTCCCTTGTTGACCGAAGTGGTGCAGACCTCGGATTTGAGTGTTGGTTTTAAGGACGTTGACTGGGCGCTGCTCGTTGGGTCAGTTCCGCGTAAAGCAGGCATGGAACGTGCGGATTTGCTCGGGATCAACGGTAAGGTTTTTGTCGGACAAGGCAAAGCGATCAATGATTACGCGAAGAAGAGTTGCCGCGTATTGGTGGTCGGTAATCCCTGCAATACGAACTGCTTGATTGCGATGAAGAGTGCTCCGGAAATTCCGGATGAGCAGTTCTTCGCGATGACTCGATTGGATGAAAACCGGGCGAAAACGCAATTGGCTCAAAAAGCCGGCGTTCCCGTGAGTGAGGTATCGGAACTCTGTGTTTGGGGGAATCATAGCCCAACGATGTTCCCTGATTTTTATAACGCAAAGATCGGACGTCAGAAGGCGACGGACGTGATTGCGGATGAAGCTTGGTTGAAGGATACTTTTGTTCCGACCGTCGGGCAACGTGGCAAGTCGATCATTGATGCGCGGGGAGCCTCCTCAGCAGCGTCGGCGGCCAATGCGGTGGTTGATACGGTGCGCGACTTGATCACACCGACGCGGGGTGATTTACACAGCGTATGCGTCCTTTCAAAAGGCGAATACGGAACACCTGCAGGAATCATTACATCGTTGCCGATCAAAGTGGATGCGGTGGGTAATTGGCGGGTGGTCGAAGGGATCAAGCTGACCGATTATGCGAAAACAAAGATCGCCGCTTCGAATGAGGAATTACTGGAAGAGCGCAAAGTGGCCTTTGGTCAGTTGGGTTTGTCGATTTAGGCGGATTCAGATCTCCGTGATTTTTAGCAAGAAGACGCCTCGGAAACGGAGCGTCTTTTTTCTCTCTGAAAATATCTCACGCCCTCCCGCAGGCGCGGGATCAAGACGCGGAGACGCGAAGCAGGAATAATATTAAATAAAATGGGAACGTTGTTTGTAAGTTGGACGAGCTTCGCGTCTCTGCGTCTTTGCGTGAGAGAGAACTAGAGTCAGAGTCGTATTTGTTACAGAATACTTGAACAGAGCATTTGCTCACGCCCGCTCCTACGTCGCTCAAGACGCGGAGCCGCGAAGTTGGAACTTATTCAATCCAAGCCGTTAACGATGCGTATGATGCCATCTTTCATTAAGGCGGATCCAAAGTTCAAAAGTTGCCCCAGCTTTAACTGTCTGAGTTTCAGATAAGTCAGGAGCTGTTTATGGTGAACCTTTTCAAATTTCTCCACCGACTTTAATTCAAGGATTAGTTTCTCTTCGACAATCATATCGGCGCGAAAGCCTTCATCAAAACGGATTCCTTGATATTCAATCGGAACGTAAACCTGTTGTTTACATTGGAATCCACGCTGGGTTAACTCACGGGCGAGAACGATCTCATAGACAGACTCCAGCAATCCGGGGCCTAAATCCTAATGAATTTTTACCGCAGCATGAACAACTTCTCTCCCGATAAGATGTTCATTCATCCGCTCTACCTAATCGAACTTAGTCAATATCGATCAGATAAAAAACTAATCAAATAAACGATATTATATTTAATGGATTGCTCTAGCTTCGCGCCTCTGCGTCTTTGCGTGAGAGAGAACCAGAGCCTTATTTGTTTTTGTTGCAGAATTCTCAAACAGAAGCATTTCTCACGCCCGCTCCTGCGTCGATGAAGGTGCGGGGATGAATTCTTCGGCTAATATGAAAACATTTCTGTCAGCTGCTCAGCCTTCGCTGCTTGGCGTCTTTGCGTGAGACAATAAAAGAGAGGGAATGAGTCGACAGAGACTCTGCATTTGGGGGATCGGGGGATTTTTCACAGATTTAGAGAGTAGGTGCTTTGGAGATGGGGTGTCTTTTTTTTCTGGAAATGGAGAGATGATGTCGCACCTTCGATTTCTTTATTTGGAGCAGATAAACTCGCGCAGAGTCGCAGAGGCGCGGAGGGTTGATGGAAATAGCTGTCCTTTTATTGATGGAGGTAAGCAAATCACGGTTCGGCGGGGAGGTCATGTGGCATCGGCTTAGGTTGATTTACGTTTTGTTAGCATTTTACTTGCCCATGGGAAGGTGGGATCATGATAGTCTGTGCATAACGTAAGTAAACGATGAGAACTGAGATATAGATATGGATTTTCGAGATGTACGTATTGTCGCTTTAGGCTTGGTATTGGTCATCTTTAAGACTGCTCTTTTGGCGAGTAACTATGAAGTTGAAGTGGAGGGGGCTTATCATGAGCGTGATAAGACGGATATTCGCTCTGGTCGGGTGGATGTTCATTATTATCCTAAGGGCATCGTTGTTGATGAAGCGGTTGAGCGGCCTTATGCGTTGATTCCTTTTTGGGATCGATTAGCGGTGATTAAGGTGAATTATACGTATGAGGGTTCTATCTATTACGATGAACGGAGCCCCGTTTTTTATTATGGATGGCCCGTACTTATTAGAAGTACTTATGATCGCTCGGTTGAAGGTATTGGGCTTAGTGGGCAGTATAGTCATCAATCGAGCAATTCCGTTTTTTATGGAAGCTATCAATACAGTGAAACCGATTTCGACTACAGAGAGCCTTCATCATTATATAGTTTGGATTTTTCTGACATTGTGTCTCGTTCTTATTCCCTTGAGTTTGAGGGTTTTTTATTTCAAGTAGAGCCCCCGTTTGAGACGACGAGCGCCCATGAATTCAATTTGGGGTATGCATACTATATCGCTCCATTATGGTCACTTTCTGTGGATCTTACATATACGAGAGAAAAAGGATACATAAGGAAACTTTTGATGATTTCAGTGCCGGCTCCTTTTGGTGATGATCGTGTTTCGGTTTACCAATGGCGTTGGGAAAGCAAATGGGATGATTCCTATCGGTTGAAAGTGAGTTCTCATTCCATTATTGAGTTACCAAAATCGTGGATACGTTTGCATGGAGAGATCGCTTATGAGACGTTTGATGAATTAGGTGCAAACGATCAGTACGTTTTGCAAGTAGAAGCGGATTATTATTTTCATGCGGAGACGAGTATAGGTTTGTTTGGGGCTTTGGTTTATGAAGAGGGGAATGAGGTTTTGCAGCGGAGTATCGGAGTTCGGGTTGAGCATTATTTCACGCCTGAAATTTCGTTCTCGGGAAGCCTTTCTTCTGAGAGAGTACAAGCGGTGGATTCGGTCATTTTTCAATTGGGGAGTCAGTTGAGGTTTTAGACGCATTGGAAGGGCTCTTGTCTATGGGGCTTGATGATTGAGAATATGAACCCGGCGGGAGTGTGATTGTGTGCGGCGATTGGGGATTGATCGGAACTGGCTTTTGAACAACGAATCACACGAATCGACTCGAATATGAGATCGAGTGTTTGTTTTTCTGACGCGCTGGTGGTCCGTCGGAGACGAACCTTCGAAGGGTGTATTATTCGGGAAGGTTGAAGGGACTGACGTTGTTGGTCTGTAGGGGGGGCTTATTCCTGTTTTTCGAGGGAATAGCCGTCTTTGCGGTCGAGGGACTTCCATCCGGCTTGGGCTAGTTGATTGCGAAATGAATCGGCGGCGGCCCAGTCTTTGGCTTGTTTTGCGGCCCAGCGTTGTTCGGCAAGGGCGGTGATGTCGGCGGGAATGGTGACGGCGTCGGAGGAGTCCTCGTTGGCTTGATCGACGAAGAGTTGGAGCCCAATGACTTGAAGGAGGAAGGCGAGAGCGGTCAGGTGGTCTTTGGTTTTATCGGGGGATTCTGCCGCTGATTGCGTGGCTGCTTTTAATCCGCGATGTAACCCGCCGAGGGTTCCGGGAGTGTTGAGATCGCGTCGAATGGCTTCCCATGCGTTTTGGAAAGGCCCAAAATCGTCGGGCAGATTACCGGAGGCGAGGGACTCGAGGGTTTCGGGCCGGGCGTCGAGTTGAGCGATTTGGAGCAGGCGCAGGGTGGCTTTTTCGATTTTCTGGATCGCGCTACGGGCGGCGTGAATGGCATCGAGGGTGAAATTAAACTGCTGGCGATAGTGCCCGCCGAGCATGGCCAAACGAATTTCGCGGGGGGTGAAACCTTTGTTTTCGAGATCGTTGAGGGTGAAGAAGTTGCCGAGACTTTTGCTCATCTTTTTCCCTTCAACCAAGAGATGAATGCCATGACTCCAATGATTGCAAAACGGTTTTCCGGTGGCGGCTTCACTTTGGGCAATTTCATTTTCGTGGTGAGGAAAGCAGAGGTCTTCGCCACCACCGTGAATGTCGATCGTTTCGCCGAGATACTTCATACTCATGGCGGAACATTCGATATGCCAACCGGGGCGACCCCGGCCCCAGGGACTGTCCCAGGCATTGTCGCCATCCTCCGGCTTATGCGATTTCCAGAGGGCGAAGTCGGCTACGGATTCGCGATCGTATTCGTCGGACAGGTTTTTTTTGCCCGCGCTGTTGGTATCCTGAGTTTGGAGGGCTTGCGGATCGAAGTGAGCGAGATTGCCGTAGTCGGGGAATTTGGAAACTTGATAATAGACGGATCCATCGGGCGCGGCGTAGGCGAATCCCTTCTCGATGAGGGTTCGGATCAGGGTGATTTGTTCCTCGATATGTCCGGTTGCGGTGGGTTCGAGGGTTGGTTTGAGGAGGCCAAGCGCGTCGCAGTCGAGGTGAAACTTGTCGGTCCATTTCTGGGTGAAAACCTCGAGCGAGAGGCCTTCGGCGATGGATTGGCGGATGGTTTTATCGTCTACATCGGTGATGTTACGCACATAGAAGGGATTGTGACCGGTGATTTTAAGGAGACGATAAAGGACATCGAAGCGAACGAAGGTGAGGAAATTACCGATGTGAGCGGGACCGTAGACGGTGGGACCGCAAACGTACATGCGCAGTTGTTTGCCATCGTGGGCACTGAGTGGACGGACGCTTCGCGTCAGCGTGTCATAGAGTGTAACCTCAACCATAAGGTAAGAGCGTTGATCAGCTCGGGCAGGTGGCAATGCGAAATATGGTCGGATGCGTGAAATTTTTGGATGGAGGGGCTGATGGGGAGGTGGGAAGATGGGCTGAATGATCTGAATTGTGGACTTGGCGGGATTGGGTGGAATTGAGTAGTTTCGTCTTATGAGTTTGGAAATGTCGCGTCGTCCCCGTCGTTTGCGGAAAAATGCAGTGATTCGTTCAATGGTCAGTGAGACCCATTTGCGGGTTGAGGATTTGATCCAGCCATTGTTTGTCGTGGATGGGGCAGGCGCGCCGGAGCCGATTGATTCGATGCCGGGGCAGGCCCGCTATAGTATTGGGGATTTGGTGGGGGAATGTAGGCTGCTTTGGAAACTAGGGGTTCGTGCGATTGCGCTGTTTCCCAAGCTGGATGCGTCGCTGAAGACGGAGGGAGGAGAGGAAGCCTTGAATTCGGATACGTTGATTTTGCGGGCGGTTCGTGCGTTGAAGGCGGCGTTGCCGGAGTTGGTCATTATTACGGATGTGGCTTTGGATCCCTATACGAATCACGGACATGACGGACTGCTCAATGCCGAGGGAACGGATGTCGCTAATGACGCAACGGTGGCGGTTTTGGCTAAAATGGCAGTTTTACAGGCGGAGGCGGGCGTCGATTTTGTGGCCCCGAGTGATATGATGGATGGGCGGATTGGAGCCTGCCGCTTGGCGCTGGATGAAGCGGGATTTACGGAGGTGGGGATCATTGCCTATTCGGCCAAGTTCAATAGTGCTTATTATGGACCCTTTCGGGATGCAGTGGGGAGTTCGGCGGCGGCGGGAACTCGATTGTTGGGGAAGGAGACTTATCAGCTGTCACCGGGGAACCGGAGAGAGGCCCGGATGGAGGTGGCTTTGGACGTGGAAGAAGGGGCGGATGTGGTGATGGTAAAACCTGCGGGGCCTTATCTGGATATTATCCGGGAGACGAGTGATTTGGTCGAGGTACCGGTGGCGGCGTACCAGGTGAGTGGCGAGTATGCGCAGATTCAAGCGGCGGCGCGTTGCGGATGGTTGGACTTGAAGCGATGTCGCGATGAAAGCTTGCTCGCGATCAAGCGGGCGGGAGCCGATATGATTTTAACTTATTTTGCGAAAAGTTGGGCTGAGGATGCGCAGGGGTTATCTCCGGAGAACGACGGCTCGGCGATGGAGGCGTTGCCCGATCATGAAGGATCGAGTGGAATTTGATTTATTTTGTGCGTTGACGTGGAATTAGAGATCGGGATTTTCTTGAGTCATGAAAATTTCTCTAGGGACAGATCATGCAGGATTCAAGGCGATGCAGCAGGTCAAAGCGCATTTAATCGAGCGTGGGATTGAGGTCATTGACTTTGGAACGGATTCGGAAGTGTCGTGTGATTATCCTGATTTTATTCGCCCGGCGGCGGAGGCGGTTGCGAAAGGGCTTGCGGATCTCGGGATTGTTTTCGGGGGCAGCGGTAATGGCGAAGCGATTGTTGCGAACAAAGTTAAGGGGATTCGCTGTGGAGTGGTTTGGAACACGGAGAGTGCGCACCTGACCCGTTTGCATAATGACGCCAATGTCATTTCGATGGGGGCTCGGATGATTCCTGAAGCGGATTTAACCTCGGTTGTGGATGCTTGGTTGGATACTGCATTTGAGGGTGGGCGTCATATTGGACGGATTGAAAAGATCCATTCGGTCGAGTCGTGACAAAAAAATGCAGCCCGTTTCGGAGCTGCATTTAAAATGTCCTGAAAAAGATGCGCGGTTTACGGGCTAAACTTTTTCGTCAAAACCCTCTGGCCGTTCGTTTTCGTCGAACTCTTCTTCTTTCTCGTCATCCTCGGATTCGTCTTCCCATTTCATGGTATCGTCTTCTTCGATTTTCTCATTTTCGTCGAATTCGGGGATGTCATCGATTTCGATGTCGTCGGATTTTGGCCGGTCATCATCTTCTTCGAGCTCAAATCCTACTGGTGAATATTCGAGGATGGAAATGATTTCATCAAAGAAGTGAATGGATTTACCTTCAATGAAGTCTTGATTTTGGCGTTCGCGAATCACTTCTTCGAGTTCATCGACGGTCAGCTTTTGATCAAATTCAATCAAATCATTGAGCATCCGGACCCGAGCGCGTGTGATTGCATCGAGGAAATCGGCGTAGGGGCCTTTTTCTTCGTCCATGATATCGGGTAGGACGAAGAGGGCAGAATCGTCTTCAATGATGGATTCGGGAGTGCGGACCAAGCGAATGCTGCCGTCCTTTTCAGACTGAATGTTGAAAGCGAAGAAGGCCTGATCGATGATGTCCGGATCGAACCCGTAGTCGCGAAGGTTTTCGCATAATTCGAGGATATACCCCATTTGGCGGGGATCAATAATGCCGAGGGCATCTACGTCCCAGTGAATAGGATCTGAGATTTCATTGACCCACCAGTTTTGATCTTTGCCAATGCGTGAGACGCACCATTCGAGTTTGTGACTGCTCGTTGCCATATGATAAAAGAAAAAAATTAAATTAGTGATCCGGTTAATTGGGGATAATTGTTTGGGAAATGGGTCAAAGCTTGGTCGCTTTTGCAAGGAAATTTAAATTGTATTTTTGAAGTGTATTAGGCGCTTGATAATCAAAAGGGGTGTGCCACCATAGGCGAGATGGGTTTCTGGTACGAGAAACTGATCCGTCCCATTCTCTTTAAACAGGATGCGGAGTCGGCTCATGATTTAGGATTAACGGCTTTAGACTACTTAGGACGTCTGGAGACGTGCTGTCGTCTTATGCAACGTTATAATGCGCCGAGAGGGACCTCGCCGATTCGTTTGTTTGGAATCGATTTCCCGAATGCGGTGGGTTTAGCGGCAGGGATGGATAAGAACGGTCGGATTTTTCGGGCGACGGGTGCGCTAGGGTTTGGATTTTCTGAAATCGGAACGATTACTTACCATAAGCAACCGGGGAATGAAGGTAAGCGGGTTTTTCGGTTTCCTGAGCATGAAGCGATTATCAATCGAATGGGTTTTAACAACGACGGGGCGGAATTAGTTGCGACGCGATTGAAGCAATCGAAGGCGTCGAAGCGTCGACCGGTTCCGTTGGGGATCAATATTGGAAAGTCTAAAGTGACTCCGATCGACGAAGCGGTGGGTGATTATCTGGGCTCGTTCCAGCTTTTAGCTGAATACGCGGATTATATGGCGATCAATGTGAGCAGTCCGAATACGCCAGGGCTACGTCGATTGCAGGGGAGTGATTTTCTCCCAACTTTATTGGGCGAGCTGGTGGATGCGAACCGCCGCCGTGCGAAAAAATTAGGAAGCAACCCGATTCCCATGCTTTTGAAAATTGCTCCAGATCTGAGTTATCATGAGATCGAAGAGATTCTGGCGACGATTGAAGCTCATGGAATCGACGGAATCATTGCAACGAATACGACAATTGCGCGACCTTCACCGATGCACGGAGCGAAGGAAGTGGGTGGATTGAGCGGAAAGCCGTTGCATCGGCGCTCGCTCGAAGTGGTTGATTTTATTTCCCGGGCGACGAAGGGTCGTTTACCGATCATTGGGGTTGGTGGAATTGATGATGTTTGTGGGGCTGGTCGAATGATGGATGCGGGAGCTTCTTTAATTCAGATCTACAGTGGGATGGTTTTCAAGGGCCCGTTTTTAGCTGCTGAATTGGCTCGGGGATTGGCTCCGAGGCAACGCGATTGGGTCTAAAGCGTTTCGGATTGTGTTTAAAAGATTCTCCAGAGGTGCTTTTCAGGGCATAAAAAAACCGGTTTTGGAAAACCGGCTTTTTAAATGGTGCTCAGGATGGGACTTGAACCCACACGCCTCGCGGCACACGCCCCTCAAGCGTGCGTGTCTACCAATTCCACCACCTGAGCTTCAGCTAAAAAAGGAAGGGCTAAGCAATGCGAGCGGTGAGCCACGCGCAAGTCTTTTCTGTGTCTTTTTTCGTGTATTTTTGTAATATTCTGTTTTAGAAATAAATCAAGCGGGATGAATTCTTGACCCCGTCCCTTAAATGGCTGTCAATGCCTGCTTTCCCAACTGCTACGTATGTCTGATGACGCAAAAGGATCCGAGGCTCAAAAATCTGATTTTAGATTAGATTTGAGTGCTCTTAATGAATTATCACTAGGCCCCAATTGGGTGTCTGGTAATGTGCCGAGCTCGAAGGTACCCCGATCGCGAGGTCCCGAGCGGTCCGGGACCCACTCGTCGTCGGGTGGTCGCCCACCACCTCGTCGTTCGAACGAACGGCGTACTCGTCGTGAAGATGGCGGTGGTGGTCGGGATCGTGGTGAGCGAGGTTCCTTTGATCAGAAAGGAGGGCGTGGTCGCCGTTTTGAGCGCGAAGAAGTGTTTGAACCGGTGTTGACGGCAGATTTTTATCCAGAGGAAGCTCCTTACACAGCGTTGGCCAATGTCATCCGGACCTCGTGCCGGACGTTTGAGTTGTTTGAAATTGCCCATTTGATTTTAGAAAAGCCCGAGCGCTGGGTTTGCGTCGCGAAGCATCCCGGTCAAAAACCGGGTGAACCTGCGATCATGTCGGCCTCGGTTCCTGATGGGTTGCCCTTTTTATCTGAGCAAGAGGCGATTAATCATACGCTGACCCATTATCTTGATCAGTTCTGCACGATTGAAGCGGTGGAGGTGGATGCTCCGGCAGGAACCTTCCAGATGATTCATAAGTGTGGAGTGACGGGTGAACTCTTGGCACCACCGAATTATCACAAGTATACCTCGATTATCCGCGAGCATCATCAACGTTGTGCCTCGAAGATGTCGTTTGAACAGTTTCAATCAAGGCTTGAGGGGGTTCGGGACGAAGAATCGATCGCAGCGTGGTTGGAGAAGATGAAGCAGCGTAATCGATATACGCTCAAGGTTGCCGAGGGCGAAGAAGCCAAGGTATTTAATGATTTTGATGATCTTCGCGTGTATCTGATGACCACCGCGCGTGAGAAGCTGGTCCGTCCGGCCTATTCAGTGCGGGTGGTGGGGAAGGATGTTCACTTGCTCCCTGAAGGAGATATCCTTCGGAAATCGATTGAAACCTTACATGCCTATCAGTTGAAGTTCCCACTGGAAACCGCGAACAATTTACGCAGCCGGCTTCGACGGACGAACTTTCATTTGTATAAAAAAGGTTCGAAGGGCATAAGCTATGTCTGTGCGGTTAAGCGCCGTTTCCGTTTGAAGGAAGAAGTGCTCTCGGAGAGCCTGAGCGACTTGATTTCCTTTATCGAGGCGCATCCTAATGTGAAAGCTTCGTCCTTGCCTCACTCGTATCTTGGGATTGGCGAAAAGGTTCAAGAAAAGGTGGCATCGGCTGGGCACCCGAATAAAGCAGAAATCAAAACAGCGGATGAAGTCGCAGATGTTGCTGTGGAGAGTGCTGAAGTTCAAAGCGTTCAGCCTGATGCGGAACCGAAAGCCGTGGATACCGCTGAAGCGCCGACTGAGGCCGTTAAGCCTGTTATTCAGCCGATCCCTCAGGAGGACCCTCAATTAAAGTTACTTCGTCGTGATCTGCACTATTTAGTTAGCCAGGGCTACATCGTCGAATATAGTGATGGGCGTTTATTTGCGCTTCCCGTGCGTGAAGAGTCTATTGAGAAAACGGCTAAAGCGAAAAAGAAGTCTAAGCCCGCAAAGGAAGAGAAACCCAAGGTGGAGGGTGATGGCGAAGCACAAGCGATTGAGCCGAATCCCGATGCTGTTCCAAGCACGGATGCGGAGAACGTAAGTGAAGTTACGCCTGCTTCAATGGATGAAGTCGCAAAGGCAGAACCCGAAGAATCGCTACCGGTCTTGGTCTCTGAAGTCTCCGAAGCCTCTCCTGTCCAAGTGGATGAGGTCGCTGTGGTTGAGGAACCGATAGGAGATGAACCCGTTGCGAAGGTCGTTTTGCCTAAGGAGCCAGTGCCCGAAGAACCAGCGGTAAGCGAAGATGTTGAGAGCGCTGAGAAGGAAGAGGAAGCGACCAAGCAGGTTGAAGAGCGCTAATCTCTGTTCGTAACAGGGGATTATGTCTATGGATTCCCGTCATAAAGGGAGCCGCGGAATTGCGTGCGTTTGTTGTAGGCATTTTTGAATAATCCAGCCGACTTGAGGTGAGGGAGCGGGGTTGTCAGGTTGGTTCTCGTGTGACTTGAGCAAATGAGTTTTTAGTCACGAAAAGGCACAATGATAGAGACTAAAGGACGTGCTACTTTGCTACCACAGGAAGCGCAGTAATCAAGCATACTGACAGGCCTTTTTTTTACAACGAAGGCGACTCCGCGTTGGCGGGTCGGGCACAACTCTGCACGGATCCAAGAGGTGGTAAGGGGTTTTTTAGAAGTGGTATCAGTTTAGTGTGACTGCTTTTTGATTTAATCCGGATCGAATAATTGCCCACGGATCTCGATTGCGGATGGAAAATGAAAACGTGCGTATTTTTGATGATTTGTGTGGTGAAGAAAGACAAGAGTGGTCGAAAAGGTTGTCTATCCGCTTATCGATTCATGCAGATCGGATGTGGAAAACGTTGGACATTCCCAGTCCTGGAATCATAGAAACAGACCAACGCAAGAACGGATGCCGACTCAAACTCAGATAATAACGAACCCTCCGAAGGAACAGCGCGAGATAGCTCGTGGGCAGCGATAGTCCACCCTTCATAGCAAAAAATGATCATTACAGACAAGTTCGTAACCATCAATTACCCCAAGACTGGAACGACATTCGTGCGCTCGGCACTCAGTAGTGTTTATGGGGTAAAGGGGGCAATGATCCATCGTCTTCTACGGAAATGGGGATTTCATCACCCTAACTTCAGGGAGCTTAATTTTTCCAAACTTTATGGGGATCATGATCCCAGCTATAAAGATCAGCACGGAGTTTATCGACAGATTCCCAAAGATGATCGTTTAAAACGGATTGTTAGCATCGTAAGAAATCCTCTCCAAAAATATATATCCAGTTATGTCTTTGGATGGTGGAAAGATCATCTGCCATTTTCATTAGATCAGGTAAAAAATGAGTTTCCGCATTTTCCTGATATTACCTTTTCGGAATACTATGATCTGCTCAACAATCCAAAGGTAAATGAAGACAGGATTTCGATTCAAGGTGCGAGAACGCTTGGAAACTACACACGTATGTTTCTCGTCTTTTACTCGATTGACCCCGATTCTGCGGCATCCGCCTTGTTGAACGGAGAATCGTTGGCCACGATAATACCTAGAATTACATTTTTACATCAGGAACAGCTTAGAGATAACTTGTATCATTTCTTGCAAGAAACGGGGATAGCCCCATCCAGAGCCCAACGAATCTATGATTTAGAAGATAAAAACGTAGGCTCGGGAGTTGAAAAATACAAAATATCAATCGACGAACTCAGAAGCGTATCAAAAAAAATCATCCGTGATGAACGATTTTTTCTAGAAGCGTTTCCCGAGTATTCGGAGCAACTAGCTGTCTTCGAGAAAAGCAATGTGAATCGAATACTCACCAGTGGCTGCGCCCAACCTCGGACGCTTGGGAGATTAATCAGTGATCAGGATGAGTTATCCGCTCTCAGAAACATTCCGTGAATTTGCCGAATCGGAGTGCAAGGGTTCCTCGCCCTTGTATTATGCTTTATCCCATTCCATTGCTCAGGACGAACTCGTTCTTGGAATTGCCTCTGAGGCGAGGCAAGGGCAACCGCCTCCCAATCTCCTATTCGCTGCGGTTCAATACCTATTGTCTGTAAATGAAAGTCATCCGTTGCGTGACTTTTATCCTCACTGCACTCCATATCCGGGGGGATTCCTCCCATGCATTTCCGGCCTTCAGGAACTTTGTCGAAGTTCACCGCAGAGAGGTCATTCATCTCATGAGATCTCGTTTGGTTCAAACCAACGAAGTGAGACGCAGCGCTTATCTCTTCCCCTCCCTTGTCTTTGCTTCGAGTTATTTCGACTCAAGGGCTCTGGCTTTGGTCGAGATTGGAACCAGTGCGGGTCTCAACCTCATTTGGGACTGCTATCGCTATTCCTATGGAGGCGAATCTGTTTATGGTGATCTGGCCTCGCCTGTTCTGATAACGTCGTCTTTCCGTGGACCGAAGCCAGCGGCGCTCTCTGCCGCGATGCCACCGATTTCGAATCGAATCGGGCTCGACCTGAATATCGTTGATACGTCGATTCCAGATCAGGCTGATTGGCTTCGTGCTTTGGTCTGGCCTGAGCACGAGGAGCGAAGGGAACTCATGGATGCGGCGTTGATGGAGCGAAGCCGAGTGGAACTTGATCTTCGTGTAGGTGATGGGTTTTCATGGATCGAAGGTATTGCCGAAGGGTTACCTGCCGAGGTGCTCGTGTGTGTCTATCATACGCACGTCGCGAATCAAATATCGGAAGAATCAAGGACTCGATTTTTGGATCAGATGGCTCGGATTGGTGCGAAGCGTGACCTCGTTCATGTCTTTAATAATATCGAACCGCATCTCCATTTGACGGCTTACCGTGATGGTGTCCGCATGGAGGTGCCGATTGCGAACACTGATGGTCATGCCCGATGGATTGAGTGGCTCCCCCAAGGCGAATGAAAAAGCTGGCGGGAAAATGAAAGCTTTGGGCGGCGCAAAAGTACAGTGGTAAATGCGTTCAGCCACAAAGAGGCACTAAAAAAGAAATATACCTTACCACAAAAAGCACAGAATCGGACGGAATGGCTTTTGGCCACAAAGAGGCGCGAAAAGGCACGAAAAATGGACAGACGATATAAACGGGTGGACTAACTGGTCACCTTGATTGAGGCCGTTTTAATGCAGCGAAGAGCCCGGCTCATCGGAGGATATCTTTGGCTTGATCGAGGGTTTCTTTTTCGGAAGGGGTCAGGGCACCAAATCCTTGGTTATTAATTTTATCGAGGATGCGATCGACCTCCCGACGGACTTCTTTCGTCGGTTGTTTACGGATGTTGACGGTGTATTTTCCGGTGGCAGCCTGTTTGTTGGCTCTGGAGGTTTTACTGGGAATGAACTTGGAAAGGTAGCTCCAAAGGGTGTTTCGATGAGCGAAAAACTGGTGGTAAAGGTAGGCGAATCCGATTCCCCCGAGGTGCGCTGAGTGGGCGGTAGTCGTCTGTGCTCTTGGGGAGAGTTCGCCAAAGAGGAAGAGAAAACCCTGTAGTCCGAGGAGGATGTAAAAGATTTTTTTGCCCTCAAGGGAGACAGGGATGAACCAGAAAAAGAAGCGAATGGTTTGATTCCAGTGAGCGAAGCAAAAGAGGGAAAGAATGCCGTATGCTCCGGAAGAGGCTCCGATCAGAATGGATTGCGGGTGGGAGGCAAACGGCAGAATGGCCTGAACGCCAATCCAGATTATTCCGCCGAAGACAAGGGAACCGAGAAAGAGCTCGAGAAAGCGAGTGGGGCCAAGGCGTGCATGGACGGGTTGGCCGGCGAAGTAAATGAGGAGGCCGTTGAAAATAAGATGGGTTGGAAAAAGGGAACTGGTGCTATGAAGGAATCCGTAGGTGACGAGGGTTTGGAGGAAGCCCCGGCTGATGTTGGGCATGGAGAGGGCAAAGATGGCCTCAATAAATGAGTAAGGGGAATTGGGATTTGGAAACCAAGTGGCGATGATCATTTGGAGCAGGTAAACGCCCCCCAGCACGTAGAGCAGTGGTTTGAGCGAGTTTCCCGAGGAAGGAGGACGCGGCACGTAATCATGGCGCATGTAAGAGCGTGTGTAGATACTCATTTTGGAGAAAGCAACAAGGTGGGTGATTCCAATGGGCTTGGCAAGTTTGCTTGATTCATTTGGTCGGGATCGATTTGAAAAGGCGTAATTTTAGTGAGGTACCCGATTGATGTGCCTTGACTTGATCGGCTCAACGATAAATGTCTCAAGTATGGCTGATTTAAGCGATAAGTGGCCGGAAAATATTGCCGGAAAGTTTTATGTGGATGAGCAGTGTATCGACTGCGATTTGTGTCGTGAGACCGCACCGGATTATTTTTCGCGGAACGATGACGGTGGTTACTCGTTTGTTCACGCGCAGCCGACGACTCAAGAGGGTATTGATGAGTGCATGGAAGCACTCGAAGGATGCCCGGTTGAAGCGATCGGTGATGATGGCGCGTAATGCGAAAGGATTCTCGTTTATCGAGAGAGGCTGAGCTTGATCTCAGCCATTGATTACCTGAGAATGGATCTGACATCATGTGGGGACGTTGGCTATTTTTGATCGGCTTGGGTGTCTGGTCCAGTTTTTGCCAGGGTGATCCCTCCTTGGGTTTATCGAATCATACGATTAGCTTGAAGGTTGGATTATCCAAGGGGTTGATGGGTACCTCGGGTACGGAAGAGCCGTCGGGCGTTTTTGTCGATACGATGGGAGCGATTGCGGGAAATTTGAATCTACACATTGAATGGATTGAACCGACTGGAGATCAATGGGATGAGCCCTTGAAGTCGGGAGCCTTGGATGTGTTACTGGGGGTTTCCTCAGGCTATTTTTCAGGCGAAGCCGTTCGGTTGTCGAAGGAGCCGTTGTTGATGGATTGGGGACGGATTTATGTCCAGCCTCAGTTGGCGAAACGGGTTCGCCGCTTGCCGGATATGGCTGGGCTGAGAATCGGTCATATTGAAGGTGATGTGCATTGGCCCGTTTTAGCGGAGTTGATTTCCTTGTATCAGATTCCGATGGAGGTGCACTCGTTTTCGGGACGTATGGCTTTGATCGATGCGATTGAGGAGGGGACCGTTGATCTAATAGCGACCGGGCGGTTTGATAGCCGAATCGTGAAGCGCTCGTTTAAAAAGCTCAAAGCAACCCCCATTAATTTTAATCGAACATCGCTGCATATGGCCTATGGCTCAGGATTGAGTCCGGCGTTACGTGAGTTGATCGATCAGGAATTATTTCTACTACTGCACACTCCTGAATCTGCTTATTTTCGGGCGATTGATGATTGGTGGGGACTGGATGGTTCGGCGAATCCATTTGAGGAGAGCGATGGGTATGCGGAGATGTGGCGTTTTTGGGGGATGAGTAAAGTGGAGTTGATTCTAGGGCTTGCTTTATTGCTTAGCTTATTGCGATTACGGGAATCGCAGCTGCAATTAAAGCATTTGAAAAGGGATTATGTGAAAACTCTTGAATTGGAGCAGAAGCTGAGAAATGAGTTGAAGAAAGCCCGTCAACGGGATCGGGAAGCTTCGCCGGATTCAGCCTCACTTTAACCTAAATCCGGCAGTGAACAAAGAGAAAAAGGGGGAAAGTTATTGGGTATGAATGAATTAGGAGCAAGGGAGCTCTCGCCAAATAGGCGACGCTATTTTTCTGGTTTTATGACCGCTAG
>Ga0115559_1000885_pt1 | contig 20058 bp, 18 predicted proteins | sample COGITO_mtgs_1105_3_FD_87281 | JGI IMG/M metagenome (GOLD analysis project Ga0115559, IMG submission 87281) | Pelagic marine microbial communities from North Sea - COGITO_mtgs_110506 | ecosystem: Environmental > Aquatic > Marine > Epipelagic | place: Germany:Helgoland, sampling site Kabeltonne... | reverse complement strand
TTCAAATTATAGTTCAGAGACTTGTCCAGTCTATTTTGATTATTAGAATTAAAGATTATATATCACTTCGTGTTGATGTGATTTTTAACCTTATTAAAATAAGTTCTGTATTTTATTTTTTCAGAGTAGGTAAATATATGATTGCAGAGTATTACCTGTTCATTACTATAATAACGATTATTAGTTCTATAGTAATTTTAATGATTATTAAAAAAACTGAAGATTATAATTTTTTAGAACTTTTAAAATCAATTAAGTTAAGTAAAAAACAATATCTAATTACTAAAAAACTTGCCTACAGTTCTTTATTTTTAACTATTGGATGGGTTATCTATTATGAGCTTGATCTTATTCTTATAGGGAGGTGGTTTGGCCCAGAAGATGTTGCTGTTTATGCTATCGGTTTTACATTTTTGAATTTTTTAAGAACTTTGTGGAATTCTGTTTTTTCCCCATTTGCTCAACGGTTTAATCATTTTGTTGGACTTAACTCTGATAAAGATTTAAAGGAGTTAATTGAAAAAATTATAGATTATACTTTGCCATTATGTGTTATTATAACATTAGTACTCGTTCTAGCATCTAATAAAATAACTATTTATTGGGTAGGAGCTTTTTATAAAAACTCCATCATAATTATGAAAATCTTAATTCTTGGAACTGGTTTTGCCTTCATTACAAGGCCAGCATCTTTTTATTTCACAGCAAAAACCAAATATATTTTTATATATTTAATGGCAATAATCTTACCACTTACCTTTTTTATAGGGCTTGTTACTTTAACCCCAATATACGGTATAGTAGGGATTTCTATATCAAAATCTCTTGCAATGTTTTTAGGATTTGTAATTTCTATGATTGGAATTTTTCAATTTTACAATCCTTTAAAAATAATAAAGAAATGGTTTGTTAATCTACTTATATTATGCGTATTAATTTCTTTTGCTTTCCCTTTAATTCTAGATGTTTTTTTTATAAGTAAAGAAAAGAGTACAATAAATCTGGTTATGCTAATGTTATTTTCAGGAGTTATTATTATAGCCTCTTATGCCTTGATGTTGTTAACAAAAAAACAACAAAGGGATGATTTAAAAGTTATTTGGGCTAAGTTTACTAAAAAAAGAAATATTACTTTTAAAAACGATTAGTTTTTCACGCTTTTCCTAAGTGTTCTTTTTGTAATTTTAAGTAAAATATTAATTCTTATAGTTTCTATTTTATTTCTCTTTTTATTTTATCTTGCGGTCATCTTAATTATAGCTTAAAAGAGATAAGGTAATTTTGCTTTTTAAGATTTGATTTGTATGGTGATCTATGGGAAATGTGAAAAAAGTCTTGATAACAGGAGCTTCAGGTTTTATTGGGACAAATTTAATAAATAAATTACTTCAACAAGATTTTAATATTGCGGTTCTTGACCGTTCTTCCAACCTCAAATTTGATAATGTAAAAAATTATTCTGGAGATATTTCTGATTATGATTTTGTAGAAAAATCTGTTTTAGATTTCCAACCAAATAAGGTATTCCATTTAGCAGCATATAAAGAGAGGTCGTCAAAAATAGAAGATATGTCAATATCGTTGAAGGTTAATTTATTAGGAACTTTAAATTTATACCAAGCCTTGTTACAAGTTGCTTCTGTTGAATCGATTGTTTCATTAGGAACAACAGATGAGTATGGGGGTAATGAGCCACCTTTTAAAGAGATTTTAAAAGAAATGCCTTTAAGCGCTTATGGGTTTAGTAAATTTTGTGCTACAAAATTGTCTGAGTTTTTTAGTAGGAATTTTAAATTACCAATTGTAGTATTAAGACCAACAATTGCTTATGGACCGCATCAAGGCTTAGAGATGTTTATTCCTTCTTTAATAAATTCGTTGATTTCTGGAGAAAAATATGAAATGACTCCAGGAGATCAAGTAAGAGATTTTATATACATATCAGATTTAATTGATGTGATGCTTACAGTTAGTGTAGATAATGGTCTTGTTGGACAAGTTTTTAATGTTGGTTCTGGTGAAACTGTAAAGATAAAAGAGGTTGCACTATACATTGCCAAACATTTAAATAAAGAACATCTTTTACATGTTGGAGCAATACCATATAGAGATCGTGAAGTTATGCATTATATAACCTCAATTGATGAGATTTGCAATAATTCTGAATGGAAACCTAAAGTGAATTTTGAAAAGGGATTAGGATTAACGGTTGAGTATTTTAAAAAGAATGAAGAATAAAAAGACGTTAGTTTATTTTTCGGATTGTGTGTTTTTTGCTGGTTGCGAAAATATGATTCCTAATTTTTTGAATTCAAAAGAATTAAACAATATATATAACATTCATTTCATATATAGGGAATCTGAAGATTATGAAAGAGAATTGAAGAAAAGATTAAATAGTAATGATATCAACTGTATCCCGCTAGCGTTACCTAAACAAGATGTGCATAGGGAACTTTTAAAAAGAGTTAAAAATATCCCTTTATTATACAAGGGACTGGGAGCTTTTGTTTTATTCTTTTGGAAGTATTATGCTATAATTTATTCTATATTTCCATTGTATAAAGCCTTTAAGAAATTGGATGCTAGTATAATACATATTAACAATGGAGGATATCCTGCGGCAAATACTGGGTATTCGGCTGTATTTGCAGCTAGATTGTATGGTGTAAAAAAAATAATATATGTAGTTAACAATATAGCTCAAGATTACAAAAGTCCTTTGAGATGGTTAGATAGAATAATAGATCCTTACATAGGTAATAAAGTAACGACTTTTATTACTGGTTCAAAAAATGCAGGAAAAGCATTGGTAAAAGTTTTGAATTTACCTGAATATAAGATTGTTAATATTTCTAATGGGGTTAAAATCAGGGATTTAACTATTGAAAAGGCTGAATACCTTCAGGAATTAAATATTGATCTAAAAGGTAGGTTATTGTTTTCTACAATAGCACTATTGGAGAAGCGCAAAGGACATATATACTTGTTAAAGGCGATAAAATTGATGAAAGAGTCTGAAAGTCTTTCTGGAGATCTCCCTTATTTTATCATTGAAGGACAAGGGAGTGAAAAGGCTTTATTGGAAAAATATATTGGCGAAAATGATTTAGATAATGATGTCAAATTGATAGGGAATACATCTCATATATTTAATTTGATAAATGCATCAGATGTTATAGTTTTACCATCTATTGCAAATGAAGATTTTCCTAATGTAATTATAGAAGCAATGAGCTTAGGGAAACCTACGATTGGAACAAGGATAGCTGGTATTCCAGAACAGATTGATCATGATAGAAATGGGTACGTGGTAAATCCATGTGATGAAAAAGATCTTTGTGAACATGTGATAAAGCTAATGAACAAGGAGAAAATTAAAGCTTTTTCAGAAGAAGCAAAGAAAAAATTTGATGCAAATTATAATGTATCTGTAAGTGTTAAGAATTATATAAATATATACAAATAAGAATATGAAAGTAGTAATTTTATGTGGCGGTTACGGCACAAGAATAAGAGACGTCGCTGAAAATCTTCCTAAACCAATGATTCCAGTAGGTAACCATCCTATTATTTGGCATATTATGAAGTACTATGCAAGTTTAGGGCATAACGAATTTATTTTATGTTTAGGATATAAGAGTAATGTGATTAAAGATTATTTTATTAATTATGAAGCTAGAACAACAGATTTTTCAATTACGCTAGGGAAGAAAGATTCTATGGAGATTTTGAATGGACATTCAGAACAAAATTGGAAGATTACTTTTGCTGAAACGGGGTTGGATTCTATGACAGGTTCTAGAATTAAAAAAATTAAAAAATATATTGAACCGAATGAGTCTTTTATGTTGACCTATGGAGATGGTTTGAGTAATGTAGACTTAAATGAATTAGTTTCTTTTCATAAGTCACATAACAAAGCATTAACACTTACAGGAGTTAGACCAGCTGGTCGTTTTGGTGAAATTATGTCTGATTCTAAAGGAGAGATTACTGAATTTCAAGAGAAACCTCAAGCGACAAAAAGTAGAATAAATGGAGGCTTCTTTGTAGCTAATTATTCTTTATTTGATTTTATTGATGAGGGAGACAATGTTGTTTTTGAACAACAACCGATGAAGAGCTTGGTTAAGTATGGAGAGCTAATGCAGTTTGATCATGATGGATTTTGGCAACCTATGGATACCATGAGAGAATATAAGATGTTGAATGAAATGTACTCTGAAAATAAAGCGCCATGGAAAATATGGGAATAAATTCAGTTTTAGCTGATTTTTATAAAGGAAAAACAGTTCTTGTTACTGGACATACAGGGTTTAAAGGATCTTGGATGGCCTATTGGTTAAACGAAATGGGAGCTAAAGTAATAGGATATGCTCTTCCTCCAGAAAATGAAGACGATCATTTCAATTTACTTCAACTAAATAAAAAGATATTTCATATTGAAGCAAATATTTTAGATGGAGATAAATTGAAAGAAGTTTTTGAAACGTATCAACCTGAAATTGTTTTTCATTTAGCAGCTCAAGCTTTGGTAAGGTTTTCTTATGACAACCCTAAACTAACATTTGATACTAATGTTGCTGGCTCGGTAAATGTTTTAGAGGCGGTAAGAGTATCAAAATCAGTGAAATCATTTGTTTATGTAACCAGTGATAAAGCTTACAAGAATAAAGAATGGAACTGGGGGTATAGAGAGAATGATGAATTAGGAGGACATGATCCATACAGTGCTTCAAAAGCTGCTGCTGAAATTGTTTTTTCTTCTTATATAGATTCTTTTTTTAGTAAAAACCCCAATATAGGAGTTGGTACTGTTAGAGCAGGAAATGTTATAGGTGGAGGAGATTGGGCTTTGGATAGAATTATACCAGACTGTATTAGAGCATTGTCAGATAATAAACCAATAGTTATAAGAAATCCGCATGCAACAAGACCATGGCAACATGTTTTAGAGCCTCTTTCTGGATATTTATTATTAGGAGTTAGACTTTATGAGAATCCAGATAAGTATTCTGGAGCTTGGAATTTTGGGCCAGAGATTAAATCAATTAAAACTGTTAAAGAGCTTTCTCAAAAAGTAATTTCAGTATTTGGTTCAGGAAATATTGATGTTCAACACGATGAGAAAGCAAACCATGAAGCATCAATACTTCATCTTAATTGTGATAAATCGAATACTCAATTGAATTGGTATCCGACTTGGAATTTTGAAGAAACCATAGAGCGTACAGTTAATTGGTATATTGATCATCTTGAAGGAAAAGATCCAATTGTACTTACATTAGAAGATATAAAAACATTTTTAAACACAGGAAATGATTAAAGGGGTAATAGTAAAAGAGTTAAAAAGAATACCTGACGATAGAGGTAAAATTCTTCATATAATGAAGAGTTCAGATGAAGAATACAATGCTTTTGGGGAAGTCTATTGTTCTACTGTTTATCCAGGAATTGTAAAAGGGTGGCATTTACATAAAGAGATGACTTTAAATTATGCTGTTCTTAAAGGGAAAATAAAATTTGTTTTATATGATTATAGAGAAGATTCTCCAACTTATGGAGAAACTCAAGTAGTTTATATGGGCGGAGAGAACTATGTTAGAGTTACTGTGCCTCCATTTGTTTGGAATGGATTTATGGGAGTTGGTTTAGAAGAGTCTTTTATTGTTAATTTTACAGACATCCCTCACGATCCAAATGAAATTGTAAGAATGGATCCCCATACTAATGAAATAATTGACTATGATTGGTCAATTAAAGATAGATAAGCTAATTTATGAAAGTTGTTATCACTGGAGCTAGTGGATATATTGGAGCTAGGTTAAGTTTATTCTTAAGCAGTATTGGACATGACGTAACTGCTGTTTGTTCTAAGAAAATACCACAAAAAAAGGGATGGACAGAAATCATTAGCAAGTTTATAATAGGTGACATAAGAGATTCAAAAACAATAGATGCTATTTGTAATGAAAAAGCAGACGCAATAATACATTTGATATCTTTAGATCATCACGATTCTGAAGGGAATCCAGATTTTGTTTCTCAAGTAAACGTACAATCAACATGGAATCTTTTAGATAAGAATGTTGCTAATGAGTTAAAGAAGTTTATCTATTTCTCTACAATTCATGTTTACGGGAAGAATCAATTAGGATCTGTCAAAGAGACACAAAATGTTACACCTTTTAATGTATATGGGTTAACACATGCTTTAAGTGAAGAAATTTGCAACTATTATAATAGGAAAACTAATATAGCCTGTACAAATATTAGATTGTCTAACAGTTATGGAGAACCTGTTTTTTTTGACGCAAAATGTTGGAGCTTGATAGTGAATGATTTAACGAAATCTGCATTTGTGAATAAGAGAATTACCCTTAAATCTGATGGTAGCGCAATACGAGATTTTATTCATTTTTCTGATGTTTGTAAAGGAGTGGAAATATTGTTGTTAGATGAAAATTCTAGAACAGAAAACACAATGCATTTTAGCTCGTCTAATTCTATCACCATGTTAGATGTCGCTGTCGCTGTAAAAGAAGTTTATAAACAAAAATATAATGAAGATGTTCCCATTTTTATAAATGAAAATGAGGAATGGGTTGCTGCAAAAAAGACCACTGAAGGAGCCAATGAAATTTCTAATTCTTTAGCAAAAAAATCATTAATAGATTTTAAGAAGGAGCTGAAAGATGGAATCAACGATTTATTTATTTATTTAGAAGATCAATAATGCCAAAAGTAAGTGTCATAGTAACAACTTATAATAGACCAGAGTTAGTTAAAGAAACTATTTTTGGTATTTTAAATCAAACGTTTAAAGATTTTGAATTAATTGTGGTTGATAATTTTTCGAATTATGATTTCTTAAAAGTAATCGAAGAGATTAATGATGATAGAATTTTACCATATCAGAATCAAAATGATGGAATAATTGCGGTTAATAGAAATTTTGGTATCAAGAAAGCTAAGGGAAAATATATAGCCTTTTGTGATGATGATGATATTTGGATGCCTAATAAACTTGAAAAACAACTTCAGTTTTTGAAAGATAAGCATTTAGAAGACGATTTTTTTTTAATACATACAAACTGCTTAAACTTTAATGGCGACATTAAAGAAAAAACCAATAAAAAAAATGTAAATACAATTAACGACCTAATAAAGAGTAATCAAATAACTTTTTCATCTGTTATAATTTCCAATAAATTACTAAAATATAATTTTAACGAATTTTCAGGTTTTTTAGCTGTAGAAGATTATGTGTTCTGGTGTATGTTGAAATTAGATGGATATAGTTTTTTTCTAATTAAGGATGCATTAGTAGAATATAGAGTTACAAAATCTTCTGCTTCAGCAGTTAATTATGGTTTAAATCATTTAAGAACAATAATTGCTCTTATGTATGTTATTATTAAAAATAAAGATGCTAAAATTAATTATACTATTTATTTTTTTAGTGTATTTAAAAATATTACAAAGTACGCTCTAAAAAAGAATAATATAATTGCAAAGGTTTTTAATAGATAAAAAAAGAATATTTGCTAGATGCAAAAATTGATCTCTCAAAAAAGTAATAAATATATGAAGGAAAAATTTTTAATATTTTTTTTAGTTTATTTTCCTTTAGCTCCAATCCTTACGAGCATTTTTAAATTAAGTTTATTTGGATTTTCTTTTTGGGATACCGAATTTCCATTCGGTGTTTTTTCAGTTTTATTCATAGCAAATAATATTAAAAAAAAGCAAAAAGATATTTTCTTAGTTATACTTTTCATCGCTGTTCTATTAATTATTTGTGGAGTCAGGGCAAATATTTTTGGGGAAAATTTTTCAAAATTATTGTTTAAATCGTGGTATTTGTTTTTCCCTTTCTTTATTTTTTCTTCCTTTAGTACAATTAAATTTAAATATTATAAAACCATAAAATTGGTAATTATTTCGCAAATTGTTTTTCATGGAACCATAGGCTTTTTGCATTATTTAGGATTACCTACTTATGAAATAACTGGAACATCACATGTCGAAATGGGGAGGTATGAAGGGATTTATGGAGCATCGAATGTTTATTCCAATTACTTATTCACTTTTTATTTAATTTATATATTATTATTAAGAAAAATTCAATTAATGTGGGCCTTTACTTCGCTTTTAGTCTTTGGAGGTATTGTAGTATCTGGTTCTAGAGGGCCATTAATACTTTTTATTATTGTTAATGTCTTTTTTATTTTAGGTGCTTTTAAAGTTAAAAAGAGACTATTAAGTTTTTCTATTTTAACTTTAGTTATACTATCAAGTTTAGGTTCTATGAAATCGTTACTTACTAACAACAATTTTAAGGAATCTAGAATAACTCAAAAAGGATTTGATATTAATGTTAGAAGTGATAAAAATGCTCTTGCGGTTGATGGATTATTGTCATCTTTTAATTCTTTTATGTTTGGACTTAAGAAAAATCAGATAATAAGTAAAAGTGGTATTGAAGTTTCTGATAATTCATTAACATTAATAGCAACAGCTTATGGAGTAATAATTTTATTTTTTTGGTTATTTTTTATCAAAAGATTATCAAAGATAAAGTATAGTTATATCTTCAATATAAGAGGTGCTTTTTTAGTATTTCCATTATTGTTTATTTTTGTAGCTAATAATAGTGTTTTATGGTTACCATGGGTATATATATCTATTTTCGGGATTTATTTATTGAAAAGTGAGTTTTTAAAAGAAGAAATAGATAGTCAAAATTCTAATTAAAAGTTTGAAGTGAAAAGTAAATTTATATGGAAAAAAAAATAGTATTTCTTTGCGGAGCAAGAGATTTTCATGCAATGGATTGGTATAGAAGTGCTGAGGAAATCCTACCAAAAGAAAACCTTTCTCTTTTAACTGATTTAATTGCAGGTGAAGGTTTTAAGAAAATTGTCACTGATGATGACCACATAGAGAAATTATTAATTTTAGATAAAATTCTATTTAGAGGTCAATCTAAGCTAGGTAATTTATGGAGAAATATTATTAAGTTTTTAGTAATGCCAGTACAAGTCTTTTTACTAAAAAAACACTTCAAAAAAAATCCTAAATCAATATACTATGCTCATTCAATGTATTATTTATGGTTAGGGTATTTAGCAAAAGTGAATTTTATAGGAACGCCACAAGGAAGTGATATTTTGATTAAGCCATTTAAATCAAAAATTTACATGTATTTTTCTAAAAAATCATTGAAAGCTGCTAAATTTATAACAGTAGATTCAGATAAAATGAAAGAAAAGTGTTATGAAATCTCATTAGTAACACCGTATATCATTCAGAATGGAATTGACTTGAAATCAATCTTAGAGTATAAAAAGGAAATTACTTTTTTAGAAGAAAGTATTAAAAGAGAAAAAATAATTTCGATTAGAGGTTTTACTGAGCTATATCGAATAAAAGAAATATTACAAAATAGAGGTGACCTCAAAATTCCAATTACATTTATATACCCTTTTTATGATAGTATTTATAAAAACAATCTGAGCAAATATTTATCTGATTTGGATAAAGATTTAGGAAGAGTAGATAGATCAAAAATGTATGAGTTACTTCATAAATCATTATTAATTGTATCTATTCCATCAAGCGACTCTTCACCAAGAAGTGTTTACGAAGCCGTTTTTTGTGGTAGCCCAGTTTGTATTTCGTATCACCCTTACTATGACTCATTACCATTGTGTATGAAAAAAAGATTGATTTTAGTAGACTTAGATCATCCAAATTGGTTTAATTTTGCTGTAGAAAAAGCAGAAGATATAATAAAGGATAAGTACTTCCCCTCTGAAGAAGCGCTAGATTTATTTGATCAGAGAAGGTCTTTTAATAGAATTATAAATTTAATTGAAGAAAATGCAGGATAGGATTACCATATGTTCAAACTGTGTTATGGACACAACTGACTCTAAAATTATTTTTGATGAAAAAGGAGTTTGTGATCATTGCAATACTTTTCATACCGATATTTTACCAAAATGGCATACGGATGATAGAGGTCACAAAGCTCTTAAAGAGATTATAAAAAAAATAAAAAAAGAAGGAGAAGGCAAAGATTTTGATTGTTTGATGGGAATGAGTGGCGGAATAGATAGCTCGTATCTATTATATGTTATGAAGGAAAAGTATGGGCTTAGACCCCTAGTCTTTCATGTAGATGCTGGATGGAATTCACAAATTGCTGTAAATAATATAGAGAGACTTGTTGATGGATTAGGATTAGATTTATATACTGAAGTTATAAATTGGGAAGAAATTAAAGATTTACAATTGGCTTTTTTTAAGTCAGGAGTTCCTCACGTCGATGTTCCACAAGACCATGCATTTTTTGCGACGATGTATAAGTTTGCGTCAAAACATAAAATTAAACATATACTTACTGGGGGGAATTATTCTACAGAGTGTGTTAGAAACCCTTTAGAATGGATGTATTATCAATCTGATTCAATACAATTAAAAGATATATATAAAAAACACGGTACTGGTAAATTGAAATATTATCCGGTTTCAAATATTCTTTGGCATAAAGTATATCTTCCATATTTTAAACGAATAAAACTGATAAAACCATTAGATTTTGTGCCTTATAATAAAGATGAAGCAATGCAATTACTTGTTGATAAGTATGGTTACCAAAAATATCCACAAAAGCATTTCGAATCAAGATTTACCAGGTTTTACGAAGGTTATTGGTTGCCTAAAAAATTTGGATATGACACTAGGAAAGTTCAATACTCTAGTCTTATTTTAACCAATCAGATGACAAGAGAAGGTGCTTTAAAAAAACTAGAATCTCCAGCCTATGAGCCAAAAACTATCAAACAAGATTTCGAATACATAGCTACAAAACTAGGCATAACTGTTGAAGAACTTCAATCTTATATGGATGCTCCAAATAAAACATACAAAGATTATAAATCTCAAGAAAGTATTTATAATATAGGCGCTAAAATAATGCGAGCTTTAGGTCTGGAAAAAGGAGGGAAAAGATGATAGGAATTGTAGATTATGGTTCTGGTAATATTTATGCTATAGCGACGATATTTAAAAATTTAAATATAAAACATAAAATTATTAGTTCTCCCGAAGGATTAGATGAAGCGGAAAAGTTAATCTTACCAGGAGTTGGTGCTTTTGATGAAACAATGCAACAACTAATAGATTCTGGTTTGCAAGAAAAGTTAAATTATTTAGTTCTTGAAAAAAAAATACCAGTATTTGGGATATGTGTTGGAATGCAGATATTAGGTAACGGAAGTGATGAAGGAGAAATAGCCGGTTTAGGATGGATTCCAGGAATGGTTAAGAAGTTTGATAAAAAAATAATTTCCAATAAACCATATTTACCGCATATGGGATGGAATACTATAAAGAATCCAAAGAAGCATCCAATATTTAATAATATAGATGAAGATTTTGGATTTTACTTTGTACATAGCTATTATTTTGAATGTGAAAATGAAGAAAATATACTAAGTAAATGCAATTATGGTATTGAGTTTACATCTTCTATTTATGATAATCATATTTTTGGAATGCAGTTTCATCCAGAAAAAAGTCATAGGAATGGAGTTCAATTGTTAAAGAATTTTGCAGAATTAGAATATGCTTAGATCTAGAATAATACCTTGTCTATTAGTCCATAAAAAAGGGTTAGTAAAAACAGTAAATTTTAAAGACTCAAAGTATGTAGGGGATCCTATAAATGCTGTGAAAATATTTAATGAAAAGGAAGTAGATGAATTGATGGTATTGGATATTGATGCATCTAAAGAGAAAAGAGCACCTGACCTTGAAATGATAAAAAATTTAGCAGTTGAATGTAGAATGCCATTTTGCTATGGAGGAGGTGTAACTACTGTGGAACAAGCTAGAAAAATAATAAATTTAGGAGCAGAAAAAGTAGCTCTTTCTTCTGCAGCATTAGAAGATTTAACTTTATGTCAAAAAATTGGAAATGTTATTGGCTACCAAAGTGTTGTAGTCGTTATTGACGTAAAAAAGAAAAAGCTTTTTTGGGGGTACGATATTTATACAATTAATGGGACAAAGAAATCAAAATGGAAACTCAACGATTTAATTAAAGAATTAGAACATATTGGAGTTGGAGAAATAGTAGTTAATTCTATTGATCATGATGGGACAATGAAAGGATATGATTTAGAGTTAGCTGATTTGATTCGTGGAATATGTAGTATGCCCTTAACAATATTAGGTGGAGCTGGAAGTTTAGATGATGTTAAAAATTTAATTTCTAAATTTAAAGTTATTGGAGCTGCAGCAGGAAGTCTTTTTGTATTCAAAGGTAAATATAGAGCTGTATTAATCAATTACCCGAATCGAGAAGAAAGAAAACTTTTATATTAATTTATAACGCTGAGTTCACATTAAAAAATAATGAAACAAATTATACAAGACCTTAAAAAAGGGAATACCATATTAGAAGAAGTACCTGTGCCTTTAGTGAAATCAGGACACGTTTTAATAAGAACAACCAAAACTTTAGTTTCTTTAGGAACAGAAAGAATGCTTGTTGAATTTGGAAAAGCTAATTTTATTCAGAAAGCGAAACAGCAACCTGATAAAGTTAAAATGGTATTAGATAAGGTGAAAACTGATGGGTTAAAGCCAACTTTAAACGCTGTTTTTAACAAGTTAGGGCAGCCTTTGCCTTTAGGTTATTGTAATGTAGGAGAAGTAGTTGGTTTAGGAAAAGGAGTTACTGAGCTTAACGTTGGAGATAGAGTTGCTTCAAATGGGAATCATGCTGAATACGTTTTAGTCCCAAAAAATTTAGTTGCTAAAATTCCAAATAATGTATCTGATGAAGAAGCTGTATTTACAGTGATTGGATCTATAGGCTTACAAGGTATACGTTTATTGAAACCTACTTTTGGAGAGACTATTGTTGTTGTTGGTTTAGGTTTAATTGGTCTAGTTACTGCTGAACTTTTAAAAGCAAATGGCTGTAATGTAATTGGTTTTGATTTCGATCCTGAGAAAATAAAAATAGCCAAAGAGAAAGGCATTGTAGCTATCAATCCAAGTGAAGGTTCAGATCAAGTTAAATTTGTTGAAACATATACCAACGGAATTGGTGCTGATGGTGTTGTTATTACCGCCTCAAGCAAAAGCAATGAAATCATTGCACAGTCTGCTAAGATGTGTAGGAAATTAGGAAGAGTTATTTTAGTTGGAGTTATTGGGTTGGATATTAGTAGAGCTGACTTTTATAATAAAGAAATATCGTTTCAAGTATCTTGTTCTTATGGACCGGGAAGGTATGATGAAGAATACGAACAAAAAGGGAATGATTACCCTATCGGTTACGTGCGTTGGACAGAAAAGAGAAATTTTGAAGCTGTATTAAACGCAATATCAAATGGATCATTAGATGTAAGGCCATTAATTACAGAAAGAATTCCTTTAGTAGAATATCAAAAAATATATGGGGATATGGCGTCTTCAAAGGCTATAGCTTCTATTTTAGAATATAATATTACTGAAGCTCCGAAATCTACTGTCATTATTGCTTCTAAGTCTTTTGAAGGAAAAAAAGGAGTTATTGGTATTGTAGGAGCTGGTAATTTTACTAGTGCTACGATTCTTCCTAATTTGAAAAAGTTAAGCGCAGATATTAAATTCATAGCCAGTTCGGGAGGCCTATCTTCTACGACTATGGCAAAGAAGTATAGTATAGGGAGTTCTACTACAGATTATAAAGAAATTTTAAAAGATTCAGATGTCGATTTAGTTTTCATAACAACAAAGCACAATATGCATGCTTCAATGGTTTTGGAAACGTTAAAAGAAAACAAAAGCGTTTTTGTAGAAAAACCATTAGCATTATCAAAAATAGAGTTAGATGAGATAATTGAAGTATATAACAAACAAACAGCGAATATTTCAGTTGGTTTTAATAGACGTTTTGCACCATTAGCAAAGCAAATGAAAAAACTCTTAGGGAATGATAATACGCCAATGAATATTATCGCTACCATGAATGCTGGTTTTATACCTAGTGATGTTTGGGTACATGATATGGAAGTAGGCGGTGGAAGAATTATTGGAGAAGCATGTCATTATATTGATTTGTGTACTTACCTATCTGGAAGTAAGGTGATTTCTGTCTGTATGAACGCAATGGGTAAGAATCCTCAGGAAAATACTGACAATGCAAGTATTCTGTTAAAGTATGAAAATGGAACAAATGCTGTAATTAATTATTTTGCGAATGGCGCAAAATCATATTCAAAAGAACGTGTGGAAGTTTTTTCTCAAGAGCGAACGTTGATAATGGATAACTGGAGGAAATTAAATGCGTATGGATTTAAAGGGTTTTCAAAAAGTTCATCCAAACAAGACAAAGGGCATTACAATCAGTTTCAAGAACTGATACAGAATCAGAAGTCTGGAGGTGAAGCTATTATTGCTTTTGATGAGATCGTAAATACAACGAAAGCGTCATTTGCTGCTATCGATTCATTGAAAGAAGGGAAATGGATATCAATAGAGTAAAGCTGCTTTTAAATACTGTAAAATACCTTCGATTTATTCAAGTTTACTATCGATTCTATTATTTTTTTAGAGCAAAAGTTAGGAGTAAAAACTATAAGAAAAAACCACCAAAGAATATCCATAATATTCAATGGAAAAACGTTGTTAGACACTCTAATACTTTTCTAAGTCATAACACTTTCTCTTTTTTAAATATTCAACATGATTTTCTAGAAAAAATAGACTGGAACTATAATGGATATGGGAAATTATGGACGTATAATTTGAATTACTTCGACTTTCTAAATCAGAAAGAATTTAATCAAGAAGATGGAATAGGTCTAATCAACAATTACATATCCAGTAATAAATTTTTGAAAGATGGTAAGGAACCTTATCCAATATCATTAAGAGCGATTAATTGGGTTAAATTTTTATCTGAACATAAAGTTAAAGATGAAAAAATTGATCAAATTCTTTACAATGATTACCAGGTTCTATTAAATAACTTAGAATACCATTTACTAGGGAATCATTTATTAGAAAATGCATTTTCATTATTTTTTGGAGCATATTATTTTCAAGATGAAGGAATTTATAAAAAAGCAAAAAGAGTACTTGTTTCTCAGCTTAACGAACAGATATTAAAAGATGGGGGGCATTTCGAACTATCTCCAATGTATCATCAGATATTATTAAATAGGTTATTAGATTGCATACAATTGATACAGCTAAATAATTGGAAAAATAATGATGATATTAAGTGTTTCTTAATTGAAAAAGCAAGTCAAATGTTGTCTTGGTTGACAAGTGTTACATACAAAAATGGAGAAATCCCTATGGTTAATGATTCTGCTGTAGGAATAGCACTGTCATCTAAAGAATTATTTCATTATGGTAGCAAACTTAATATCCCTTTTGAAGAAGTGAAATTATTTGATTCTGGATATAGAAAAATTATTGCTAAAAATTATGAATTCTTTATTGATGTGGGAAATATAGGTGTGGATTATCAGCCTGCTCATGCACACAGTGACACATTTAGTTTTGAGTTAATTTATAAAGGAACTCCTGTTATTGTAGATACAGGAACTTCAACTTATGAGAAGGATGATAGAAGGCAATTAGAGCGAGGTACAAGTTCACATAATACTGTACAAATAGAGTCATCTAATCAATCTCAGGTTTGGGGAGGCTTTAGAGTTGCAAAAAGAGCTAGAATAAAAGAACTATCAGAATCTGGAAATAAGATATCAGCAACTCATAATGGATACCAACCTATTGGCTACTTACACACTAGATCTTTTCAATGGGATGAAGACTTTGTTGAAATAAAAGACAAGATATCTAAACCTACAAATAATAAAGCAGAAGCATTTTTTCATTTAGAAGCTGGAACTGATTTTGAAATTAAAAAGGGTAAAGTATTTATAGGTGATATTAACTTAGAATTTGAAGGTGCGAGTTCTATTGAGGTAAAAAAATACCATTTAGCAAAAGGATTTAATAAAACAAAGGATGCACAAAAAATTATAATTACTTTTGATCAATATTTGGTAACTAAAATTTCTTTATGAAAATTTTATTTCTTAGTTTTTATTTTGAACCAGATTTATGTGCGGGTTCCTTTAGAAATTCCTCATTATTTAAAGAACTCTTGCCAATAATCAAAACTGAAGATCAATTAGATGTAATTACAACACATCCTAATAGATACGACTCCTACAAAGTAAAAGCTAAAAGTCTAGAAAACCCAAGCTCAAATGTAACAATTAATAGAATAGAGATACCGTCACATGGAGGTGGTATTTTTGGACAAATTAAATCGTTCAAGAAATTTTATTTTGAAGCAAAAAAGATAGCTAAAAAGGAAAAATATGATTTAGTATATGCTTCCTCTTCAAGACTTTTCACAGCGTGTTTGGGAGCAAAAATAGCGAGAATTCATAAAGCAAAATTGTATTTAGATATCAGAGATATTTTTAGAGAAACTATTGTAGATGTATATTCTAACTCGATTATAAAAACTGTTTTAAATACTATCTTAGTTCCGATTGAGAATTATACATTTGGTAGGGCAAATCACATCAACCTTGTTTCTGAAGGGTTTAAACCTTATTTTGATAAATATAAAAAGAACTATACTTTTTTTACAAATGGAATCGATTCAATATTTTTAAACCCTAAGAAAATTGAATATGTTCAAAATGAAAAGAGAAAAACAATTTTTTATGGAGGAAATATAGGAGAAAGCCAAGGTTTACATATCATCATTCCTGAGGCGGCAGAAAAATTAAAAGACAAATTTGATTTTCTGATAGTAGGTGATGGTGCGGTGAAGGATAAACTTGAAAAAGAAGTTAAAGAAAGAGGATTAAAGAATGTTTCACTATTGCCGCCAGTTAATAGAGATACTTTAATAGAATATTATCAAAAAACAGATTACCTTTTTTTACATCTCAATAAGCAAAAAGCTTTCGAACGAGTTTTACCCTCAAAGATTTTTGAGTACGGTGCTTTTAACAAACCAGTGATTGCAGGCGTTTCAGGTTTTTCTAAACTTTTTTTAGAAGACAATCTGAAGAATGTAATTACTTTTCAGCCTGGGGAGGTAGAGGAATTCATAAGTAAGTTAGAAAGTAAGCCATATGAGAATATAGAAAGAAAGGAGTTTAAAGAGAAGTTTTCTCGAGAGAAAATAAATAAAGAAATGGCAAAATCAATACTCTCTTTATTATGAAGTCAGTCTTAATATCCGGAATTACAGGTTTTATAGGGAAAAACTTAAAACCTTACCTTTCTGGTAAGTACAATATACAAGGAACCTCAAGAAAAGTGTCTGATGACTATATATCTAATGACTCAATAGATGTAAATTCTTTTAATGAGAATTTCGCATTTATTCATCTTGCAGGAAAAGCACACGATTTAAAAAATGAAGTAGGAGCAGATGTTTATTATGAGGTAAATAGAGATTTGACAATAAAAATGTTTGACCTTTTTTTGCAAAGTGATTGTAAAATTTTTATTTATCTAAGTTCTGTAAAAGCTGTAGCAGATACAATAGAAGGTGTTTTAACAGAGGACACAAAAGCGACACCTACTACGCCTTATGGAAAATCAAAATTACAAGCAGAAGAATACCTTTTAAATAAAAAGTTGACGGATGGTAAAAGTATTTACATTTTGAGACCATGCATGGTTCATGGTCCAGAAAATAAAGGAAACTTGAATCTTCTATATAAATTTGTTACTTTAGGAATACCATATCCTTTAGGTAAGTTTGAAAACCAGAGATCATTTGCAAGTATAGAGAACTTGTGTTTTATAATTAATGCTTGTTTAGAACAAACCATTAAATCAGGAGTTTATAACGTGTCTGATGATGAAACTATATCTACAAAAGAACTTGTTACACTAATAGCTGAAACTAGGCATAAAAAAGTAAGGATCTATAATGTAAATAAAAAGATTGTTAGGTCTGTAGCTAAGGTTTGTGGATTTTTTAAATTGCCTATGGATACACATAGATTAGATAAAATGGTAGAGAACTTTGTAGTAAGTAATGAAAAGATTAGAAAAGAAGTAAAGGGTAAATTGCCTTTAAAAACGAAAGAAGGATTGGTAAAAACAATAAAATCATTTCAATGAGTATATATTTAACTGTAACGGCTCATCCAGATGATGAGGTTTTAGGATTTGGAGCTTCGTCGTATGTTCTTTCAAAACAAGGGCATACAATTTATAATTGCATTTTATCAGGAAATGTTGATGCAAGGCAATTTAGGCCAGAATTGGAAGAATTAGAAAGAGATACTTTAAAAGCTCAAGAAATTATAGGTGCAGAAGCTCCTATATTAGGAAGTTTTCCTAATATTAAGTTTAATACTGTTCCTCATTTAGAGCTTGTTCAGTTTATTGAAAAAATAATAGAAGAGACTCAGCCTGATTATATTTTTACACATCACCCATCAGATTTAAATGATGACCATTTATGTGTGTCTAGAGCGTGTCAAGCTGCTGCAAGGCTTTTTCAGAGAAGAGAAGGAGTGAAATCATTAAAAGGGTTATATTTTATGGAAGTTCCTTCGTCAACAGATTGGGCATTTTCTTCAAATGTAGATCCTTTTAGCCCTAATACTTTTATAGAAGTGGGAGAAGAGGGAGTTAATAAAAAAATTGAATCTTTAAATGCATATAAAGGAGTTATGAGACCTTATCCTCATCCTAGATCAGTGGAAGTGTTAAAGGGTTTGGCGGCAATAAGAGGAGGTCAGTCTGGAAAAATATATGCAGAAGCATTTCAATCTGTTTTTCAAATTTTAGATTAATATGTACCCAATTGTAAAAAGGATATTAGATATATTTTTTGTATTATTATTTATGGCATTAACACTCCCAGTATTTATATTAATACCATTGATTATTTTTTTACAAGATGGCCATAATCCTATCTTCAAACAAAAGAGAGTAGGAAGATATGGACAAGAGTTTAATTTTTATAAGTTTCGAAGCATGCCTATCTCTACCCCAGATATGGAATCTACAGAAAAAGACAAGATAAAAATCACTCCATTTGGAAAAGTACTCAGGCAATCAAATTTTGATGAGATAACCCAGATTTTTAATATCCTAAAAGGAGACATGAGTTGGATTGGACCGAGACCACCAATAGCTTTGCAAAAGAATTTGATAAAGTTGAGAAAAGAAAATAACTCAATAAGTTTGAGGCCTGGAATTACAGGATGGGCTCAGGTCCATTCATATGATAATATGTCTGAAGAAGAAAAAGCTGCACTTGATGGAGAGTATGTCGAGAGAATATCACTTTATACAGATATGATCGTTTTTTTTAAAACTTTTACATATATGTTTAAAAAATCACCCACTTATTAATATTTATGAAATTTGGATTTGTTACATGTGTACAGATAGGACTGAGCTGTATGGAAGCTATTTATGAAATAGGAGGTGAGTTGTCTCTTATTATTTCTATCCCAGATAATAAGGCAGTAAAGAAATCAGGAAGAATTTTTGTAGATGAGTTTGCTTCTAAACATTCAATACAGGTATTAAAAATTAACCATATCAATGAAGAAGAGGTTGTTAATGCTTTAAAACTGCACAAAATTGATTGGTTGTTTATCATTGGATGGTCTCAGATTGCATCTGAAGAGATTATTAGGACCCCTAAATATGGAGTAATTGGAGCCCATCCAACATTGTTGCCAGTAGGTAGAGGAAGGGCTGCTATTCCTTGGGTAATTATTAAAGGGTTAGATAGAACTGGGGTTACTTTTTTTAAGATGGACAAAGGTGTTGATACAGGACTGATTCTTAGACAAGAAATTGTGTTGATTGAAGCTTATGAAACAGCTACTACTTTGTATAAAAAAGTTAATGATGCTCATGAATTACTTATAAAAAAGCTTTTCAAAGATTTAGAAGATGGCAAGGTAAGGGGTGAATTACAAGATGAATCTAAGGCAACATATTGGGAAGGTAGAAAACCTAGTGATGGTCAAATAT
>Ga0115559_1000883_pt1 | contig 20065 bp, 19 predicted proteins | sample COGITO_mtgs_1105_3_FD_87281 | JGI IMG/M metagenome (GOLD analysis project Ga0115559, IMG submission 87281) | Pelagic marine microbial communities from North Sea - COGITO_mtgs_110506 | ecosystem: Environmental > Aquatic > Marine > Epipelagic | place: Germany:Helgoland, sampling site Kabeltonne... | reverse complement strand
TCGCAACGCTCCTCCTCGAAAATCCCCATATCTGCTGTATCATCATTGGGGAGGGTCCCTTGAAAAATCAATGTATCGAGGAAGTTAAAAAGCACTCATTGGAAAACAACATCCTCTTTGTTGGTTGGAAGCCCAAAGATCAAATCTCGTCTTGGATGAGCGCAAGCGATGTCCTCGTTGTCCCTACATGGGGCGATGAAGCACAAGGCCTTGTCATTGCCGAAGCGATGTTTGTTGGAACCCCGGTAATCGCATCCAACCTCGGGGGCATTCCTGATCTCGTGGAAAACGATGTCAGCGGTTATCTTTGCGAGCCGAAGTCCACCGAAAGTCTCACCCAAACTTTGCGCAAATTTCTTTCTGCGGAGGCCAAAGATATTGATCGAATAACTAAGCAAGCCCGAGCACTTGTTGAAAATCAATACAGCCGAGATGCCGTCGCTCAAAAGACGGATAAACTCTACAAAAGCATCTTAAATATTGATACAAATTGCTGTTCATCAAAATGAAACGTCCTAAAATTCTATTTTTATGTAAACGCTATTACACCAATAAAGATTTGATGGAAGATCGTTACGGGAGAATGTATCAACTCCCTAAAGAACTCGCCAACAGAGGTTATCAAGTGACCGTTGTCGCCTTGGATTATAATAATCAAAGCGAAGCTGAATTCAAAATCCCCAATGCTCATTTCATCTCCATCCCGAGTAAAACGGGGGGACTAAACCTTTTCAGCGGCAAACATAGGACAACCATCGAAAACATTTCTCCCGATATTATCGTTGGCAGCGCTAACAGCAATATCGGGATGATTGCGTACATTCTCTCTAAAAAGCTACAGGCTATTTTTGTTTTTGACGCCTATGATTATTATCCGGCATTCCCAAGTAAGTTTAAATTACTGAATCAATTTCTCTTTAACTTTTGCACAAAATACTCCGATCTGAACAGTGTTGTTAGTGAAACCCTAAGGCAAAAAATAAGAAGTAATAAAACCATTATTTTGGAGAATGGCGTAAATCTCGATGTTTTTAAATTCGCTGACAAATGCGAAGCGCGGAAAGAGCTCAACATTGCACCTGAAACCAAAGTGGTTGGCTATTTTGGTTCGATCGAATCGCGTTCAGGACTAGACTTATTAATTGAAGCAACCCTCATCGCACAAGAAACATATCCATCGATTGTTCTCCTTGTTGCAGGTCAAAGTGATGGTTCCATTCCACTGGACAATCCCATGATTAACTACAGAGGCCCAGTCCCTCACACCAAAGTAGCTCAATACATTTCCGCATCGGATGTCGTTGTCATTCCCTATCCCCTCCAAGCTCAAAACAATTATACAAATTCCTGCAAGATCGCTGAATATTTAGCCTGCCAGGTTCCCATCGTCGCAACCGATATCAGTGATTATAAAAGACATTTTTCCAATCCTGAAAATGTCTTTTGTACTCCGGGTGACGTCAATGAATTGGCCGCCAAAATCATAGCCCAACTCAATCACCCGCATGTAAACACGTTCCCCATGGAACTATCTTGGCAATCTCTAGGCGAGAAGTTCGAGGCATCCCTGCATCCATTCATATAGATCATTCTGCACACAAAGGCGTCGCCATATTGATGGGCATTGAGGCTCATCAAAACACGATGGAGGTATGGAGATCAGCACAAGAAACTCTGCCGACCCGACTTCCGTAAATCCAAGCAATTTTCATCAATCCTTCTTTTCCAGTAAGTGCCTCCATTCGCGTATCATTCCAATATCCCATCCATCTGAAATACTCTGACAATAACGAGCACACTGAGAATCAATAAAGCCGTAAAAGAGTCTCGCGAGACCCGGACTTGATCCTGAGCCATTCTCAATTGAATTTTCGCCTAGTGGAAGGCAGGCTCAGTATTGATAAGAGCGTTCAAACCACTCCTGTGCCAGCGACTCACTGCCCGATGATCCCAAGGCGAGGAACTGATAAACTGTTCCATGCGCTGATAGATAGTCACTGTCTTTGACGTCCTTCCCTATCTCGTGCAACTGGATGCCCAATAGACCCGAAAGGTAGTGACAGTCATGCTCCACACTGTTCATGCCCCAACCGATGAAGTGAGGCGAATACGATTGGTTGAAGTCCATGAATAAGCGCGCCACATCTTTCAATACAGTTATGTCATTTTTTCTTCGCCTCTTGGTAATATCCCCCCAGAGCGGTCAAACTGTTTTACTTATCGATTGAAACCAAAGGATACCTGTCTCCTAAAGAACACCTACTGGCTTACTAAGTCCCTAAAAATCCGCTCGAGCATTATTTTGGTTTTTCACGACAAGATTAATCTTGGTTTGATAAAAACCATCCGCACAATGGCAATACGGTTCAGATTGTTCCTCACGTTTCCTCCCTCAAATCAATATCATCATGTCAAATTCCCCCGCCCGTGACTTCGGAGTGCAAAGCTTTTGCTTCCGCGAATTCAAAGATAACGCCACTGTTGCCGCCAAGGTAAAAGAAATCGGCCTGAACAAGATCGAAGTTTGCGCGGTCCATGCTGATTTCAATGACGTTCCGGCCTGGAACGATATCGTCAAAATCTACAATGATGCCGGTGTTTCCATCGTCTCCATCGGCGTGCAAACCTTTACTGGCGAGGACAGTGAACGCCAGTGGTTTGAATGCGCGGCTGCCGCCGGAGCCAAGGTTATCACCGCTCATTTCCAAGTGCACAACTTCACCAAAGCCATCCCGAGAGTAAAAGCATGGTGCCAAGAGTTTGGGATCCGTGTTGGGATTCATTGCCATGGTGGCTACATGTTCGGGGGATCTCCCGACGTGCTGGATCATCTCCTCGAACTCGGCTCGCCGGAAATCGGGCTCTGCATCGATACCGCTTGGTGTATGCAAATTGGTCCCCGAAAAGGGAATCCGATCGAATGGGCCCAGAAGTATGCCGGAAAGATCTACGGTATCCATTACAAGGACTTTGTTTTTGAATCGAATGCACAGTGGAAAGATGTCGTTGTCGGAACCGGAAACTTGGACCTCCCCGCCTTTGTCTCAGCCCTCGAAGCGGGTGGCTTTAACGGCACCGCGATCATCGAGTATGAAGCGGACCCCGAAAATCCCGTTCCTGCACTTACCAGCTGCGTCCAGCAAATGCGGCACTTGGCTCAATAACAACGTATCCCGTGCCGCTTCCTCCCACTGCTCTTCTGATCAAGGATAAGGTCGAATTCGGGATCCTCGGGGGTGGTATCGCCGGAGCCTTCATCGCTTTCCGCCTCCATCAGGCGGGCGTTCCCTTTTATTGGGCTCACCAGTCACTTCCCGGCGAAGCTTCACCCATTGCCCCTGGGCTCATCAATCCGCTCGCTGGCAAAAAAGTAAAGCCTGGACTGTTTCTTCAGTCCTACCTCCAAGCCGCTCAACAACTCTTTGACGATGTCCAATCAACCCTCGGACGTTCTTTCTGGCATCCCCTTCCCATCCATCGCCTGTTCACTCATCAGGGACAAGCCGATCACTTCAACCGCAACTCCCTCGAGGATAAGGCTTTTTGGGCGCCACGGCTCCTCGATTCGTCCCAACTACCTTCGACCATCAACGCTCCTTTTGGTGGATGCATTACGGAGCACGGGGGTTGGCTCGATATTCCCAGACTCACTCAAGCCATTTTTGCTCAATTTCCCCAACAACGGACGTCTCCTGAGTCACTCAGTACGCACTGCAATCGTCTCATCGACTGTCGTGGTTGGCGGGCCTCCTCCGATCCGCTTTGGAACGATCTCCCTTGGAAACCCGCTCGAGGCGAACTCCTCATCATTCGGCTCGAAAACGAACTGCCTCCTGTCATTTGGAATTCCGGAGTCTGGCTGAAACCTCTGGGCAACCTCCGATGGATGACCGGGGCCACCTACGCGTGGGATCACTTTGAAGCAAAACCAACGGAACAAACCCGACGGGAACTTGAATCAAAACTCCGCAGCTGGCTCAAAATCCCCTTTACGGTCGAACAACATCTCTGGGGTGTCCGTCCCGTCCTCAACGACTACCTTCCCGTCATCGGAGAACATCCAAATGATCCGACAACCTGTATTTTTAATGGACTCGGTTCTAAAGGCGCCCTTCAAGGGCCCTACTACGCCACCTGCCTCGTCGACTATCTACTCCATCAATCTCCGCTGCCCAAAGAGGTCGATGTTCGCCGATTTGAGGATAAAAAACGCACATAAATAGATTCCTGCGGACCTTACTTTCCTCTTGATCGATCTATTTCCTTTCATCACTTCGAGGCATTTTTTCCAATTGCTTCAACTTATCGGGATTTCGCTGAACAAATATCGCCCAGATACCACCATTCCGAATCTCCAGAGTAAGCGCCGTCACTAATCGCTCATCCATAAAAACCAACACGCCTGGACTTCCATTGAAAAATCGAAATCGGATATCGGCGGTATCCCCTTTCAGTCCACCAGCCGCCGCAATTTTAATAAAAAACCGGGCTACCTTATCATCCCCAACTAAAACCCGCGGAACCGCACTTACCTTTCCTCCTCCATCCGAGTACAGGGCGGCTGAATCCCAAAGTAATTCCATTAGCGATTCCAAATCACCCTCCCTACATGCCTTTAAAAAGCACCTCAGTAATTCTTCATGCTCTTCCGCCGTGATTTCAAAACGAGGTTTTTCCGAGCGTACTCGGGCTCGTGCCCGGGACACCAATTTACGGCAACTCGCCTCCGGCTTCCCCAGAATCACCGCAATCTCTCTAAAACGACACGCAAACACTTCGTGTAGTAAAAAACCAATACGCTCATCTGGAGATAACTTCTCCAACACCAATAAAAGCCCCATCGATACGCTTTCATCCATATTTGTATTAGAAAATCCAGACGCGCTGTCTTCAATAACCGGCTCCGGCAACCAGACTCCATAGTAGCGTTCTCGCTGCACACGCGCCGATTTAATGTGATCTAAACAAAGACGACTGACTACAGTCAAAAGCCAGCTTTTGGATTTTCGTATTTTCTCCGTATCCATTGGAGTCCACCGCAACCAAGTCTCTTGGACAATGTCTTCGGCGTCGCTGACCGATCCCAGCATTCGATACGCAACCCCAAAGAGCAGTCGTCGGTGCTTCTCAAAGATGATTACATGCGTTTCCGTAGGACTCATATCGATCAAGATACCGCTCTATGGAATCAATCCTGGGATCAACGAGCAACTCTTATCATAACCCAAAGCACGCTTCAGCGTCGGATACAGACGTGTCGAAACAATTGCCAAGGCCAGTTCTCCCATAACTTCGTTACCCCAGCGTTTTTCCAATCGAGGTAATAAATCGGGATCCATTCCTTCATTAGTCGTTACGGCCCTCGCATATTGATATACCTCTAGATGCTCAGGCGTGAGCCCCTTTCCTCCCCGCAATATTCCCTCTATGATCGATTCCGACACACCGGCCTCTCGGGCCATTTTAACATTAAGCTCCGTGCAAGGCCCGCAATCTTCAGCCTGCATCCCCGTGATCTTCACGATCATCAACAACTCAATCGGTGCCGCATCCCGATATCGCCCCATCGACATCCCGGCCTCAAATGCTTGAAATGCTCTTGGCGAAGCTGAGATCAACGCCTCTAAATAGGACACATCGTAATCATAGTGAGCCCCAAAAGCCCGGAGTTCTTCTGTCCATTTCGCAATTTTATCGGTTAATGTATTTTTCATTATACCAATAAAGACGAATCAGCTCCGCAAAATGTGACCACTACGCTCATTTTAGGGCACCGCTTAAACCGATTATCGTCTGTGCAGATCCCCCTGCCGATAGTTCATCCGTCGACTGCTCCATAACAACTTGAGGGCTAGCAAGCTCTCAAGGCGCTTCGCCGCACATATCACATTCAATTACGTTGATGCGCGGACGACCATGTTTCCTTACCTGTTCATTTCGTCGATAAAATCGCTTGCCACTAGGAGGGTAAACACCCCATAAATGACCTCAAATTAAGCCCATACTGAGCGTTGCGACCGTAATTCCTTCTGTAAACATAACCCCAAACAAACCTGATTGGCTATTATTCAAATAATAGTATCGATCCGAAGAAAACCTCCCTCCACTCAAATGAAAATTAAATACAGACCGGAAATCGACGGATTAAGGACGATAGCCGTCCTTTCAGTTATCATCTATCATATGAACATTTATGTTGGGTCAGCACTTTTCTTCAAAGGAGGATTCTTCGGCGTTGATATATTTTTTGTTATATCCGGATTTCTCATCACAAGCCTAATCATCGCCGAATTGGAAGAAACAGAGCGCTTTTCCATCTTCAATTTCTACGAAAGAAGAATTAGGAGAATTTTTCCTATCTTATTTCTGGTTATCTTCGTAAGCATTCCCTTTGCCTTCAAGTATCTGCTCCCAGCCCAAATGATTGATTTTTCAAAATCACTACTGGCATCCCTCTTTTTTGGATCAAACTTCTACTGGCACTATGCCTTCCAACAATATGGCGCCGAGTCCGCTGCCTTAAGACCTTTCGTTCATACCTGGTCGTTGTCCGTAGAAGAACAATTCTATGTGTTTTTCCCTTTAATCATGATCATGATCCATCGCTGGGCCAAACCCTATAGACTCATCATCCTCAGCATATTCACCCTGCTCAGTTTATCCCTCGCCCAGTGGACAACGATGAGTAATCCCTCGCTCTCCTTTCACATGCTTCCCAGCCGCTTTTGGGAGTTAACCACTGGAGCCATCGTTGCTCATATTCTGTATGTGAACCCTGAAATCAGGCCTTCCCGCCTCTATAAATGGCTTCCTCACTTTGGCCTTTTTCTGATCCTCTATTCCATTGTTTTTATCCCATTCAAATTCGGTCAACACCCTGGTTATATCACGCTCATTCCCGTTTTGGGTACCGTATTCGTCATCGGGTTTTCCCGTCAGAATGATTTCACCACCAAACTACTCTCCCGCAAACTGTTCGTAGGCATTGGCCTGATCTCATACTCTCTCTATCTATGGCACCATCCCATTTTTGCGTTCGGCCATATCCTTAATCACAATCCTGGGTTTTACGATAAAACGATTTGGATTCTTCTAACCTTCATTCTCTCGATTCTAAGTTACTTTTTGATCGAGTGTCCCTTTCGATCTAGAAATCGAGTTTCAAGGAAAACCCTATTGCTGTCTGTCGCAGCAGCAATCATAGCCATTAGCGCTTTTTCGGTATATACCATTTAAGGTGAAGGCCTGAAAAATCAATCACCCACCTTATCCAATTTCAGGGCACATACGGAAACCCACCTTCGCCCAGATTGGAGTTCGAATGGCAAGCAGGCAAGGCGCTCGCGTTGACGGCTGGGCCCGTGCCCTCCCTCGGCAAGGGGAGGTTTCCAGAGGTGCCCTTTATAGAAAAAATGAATTCGATAGAAACGACTTTGCGAGCAACCCGGAGGCAGCACGTTACTACGGGATTACCGATCAAGGCCATCAATCCGCAAACGGATAGTCCGTATATCCCTGCACTCCTCCGCCATAAAAGGTATTCGAATCCGGTTGATTCAGGCTAATCCCTTCCTTGAACCGACGAACGAGGTCCGGATTTGCGATGAATTGTTGCCCCCAAGCACAGGCATCTGCTTCGCCTTTCTCCAGTATCGTTTCAGCCGCTGTTTGGCTCAATTGTTGATTCGCGATAAAAGCTCCTTCAAAAATCGTTTTTAGTTTTGCCCCTATGTTGCGCTCTCCTTGAGCAGCTCTCGCAAAAAGAAAGGCGATACCACGCCCTTTCATCGCCTCCGCAATATATCCAAAGGTCGCCTCCAGATCGGAATCACCCATATCATGGGCATCCCCGTCCGGAGCAATATGCAACCCAACGCGATCCGCACCCCAAACCGAAATAACCGCATCCGTCACCTCGAGCATCAACCGCGCACGGTTTTCGAGTGTTCCTCCATAAATATCTTCCCGCTTATTCGTCGAGTCCTGCAAAAATTGATCGAGCAAATATCCGTTCGCTCCATGAATTTCCACTCCGTCAAATCCGGCCCGTTTCGCATTTTCCGCTCCCTTGCGGAAGGCTTCGATGATCTGTCCGATTTCTTCCAGTTCAAGTGCCCGTGGGGTCACAAACGCTTTAACTGGTCGCACTAAACTGACATGACCCGCCACCGCAATCGCACTGGGCGCAACCGGCAATTGACCATCCAAATAAGTCGGATCCGATATCCGTCCAACATGCCAAAGCTGCAGCAATATCCGTCCGCCTTTCGCGTGAACAGCCTCAACCACTTGTTTCCATCCTTCGACTTGCGCTTCCGACCAAATCCCCGGTGTATCCGGATACCCGACTCCCATCGGATCAACCGACGTCGCCTCTGTAATGATTAATCCCGCACTCGCCCGCTGTTCATAATACTCGGCCATCAGCGCATTGGGCACGCGCCCTTCGCTCGCACGGCATCGCGTCAACGGTGCCATGATCATCCGATTGGGCAAATCCCACGCGCCGATGCGAAGAGGAGACTGTAGTAAAGAGGTAGTTGCGATTGATTCACTCATATTCATTGTTCTATTTTGATCGAACAAAGCAAACAAGCGCATTCCTGTCAAATTAAAGTTCGTAAAAGATCGAACAATAAGTTGAACTCACTTCGTATTCATGAAAACATACGAACATCCCGATTTGAAAGAAGTGAGCTTGGTTGCAGCAATGAACGCGCTCTCCGATCCCTGCCGTCTCCAGATCATCCATGCATTGATTAAACATCAAGAACTGGCCTGCAACGAGCTTCCAGTCGAAGTCGCCAAGGCGACCTTATCGCACCACATCGGCGTCCTTCGGGAGGCGGGGCTCATTCAAACCCGTGTCGAAGGGACCAAGTGTTTGAATTCCCTCCGTGAATCCGAATTCGAAGTTCAATTCCCCGGGCTACTCAATCTAGTGAAATCCCAATCCTGATCGAGCCCACATCCACCTTCATTAAATAGATAAGCCCGCTTCCTCAGCCAATATCCGTTCGACCAACGCGCTCACCGCAACTTCGATTTTCGGGATCGCCGTATCCGAGCCTTCCAAATGCAAATCCTCCACTTGCCAAAAATCGATGCGGCTTTCCCAATCCGGGAAGCGCTCCCGTACCATCGACCGATGCTCACCGTCACTGAGGGCAACAATACGATCAAATCCATCAAAATCCCCTTCCATCGCCGACTTCGGCATACGCTCCGCTCCAATCACCTCAACGCCAAGTCCCCTCAATCCCACCAGAGTCTGTTTCGCCATCGGCCCCGGGTTGCCATAAATCGTCACATCCTCAGCCAACCCGCACGAATCAGCCATCCACCCAAGCCTCTCTTTCTTCGCCATGTGATTAAAGAGCTCCTCAGCAAATCGACTCCGGTAATAATTCCCCGTGCATAAAAATAGAATGCGCTTAGCTCCTTCATTAGACATCACCTTAAAAAACATTTATTCCGAAAAACCTCAAAGAAATACGCCACCCACATTCAAACTTTACCCTTTCCTCCAAGCCCGCTTCCCTTTCCAATCGGACCCATGCTCAGTGGGATGATTAATTTCGAGGACGAACTCAATGACGAACAACTTGCCGCCGTCACCGCGCCGGATGGCCCCGCCCTTGTTCTCGCTGGAGCGGGCTCTGGAAAAACCCGCACTCTCACCCACCGCGTCGCTTATCTCATTCTCAAACGCGGAGTCGACCCGAGGGAAATCCTCCTCCTCACCTTCACCAATAAAGCCGCCCGCGAAATGCTTGAACGCGTGCTCGATTTGGCCCCATCTCGTTATCCCCCTAGCTGGGCGGGTACCTTTCACAGTATTGGCGGACGCATCCTCCGGTCGCACGGGGAAAAGGTCGGGCTCGCTCCCAACTACACAATCCTTGATACAGGCGATTCCGAATCCCTCTTCAACACTACGGTCAAGGAACTCGACAAGGACTTCAGCAAAAACAAGGACAACCCCAAAGCTAAAGTCCTTCTCAATACCATCAGCTACGCCCGAAACACCCAACAACCCTTACATGCCTTGATCAAAGATCGCTATCCTTGGTTCAATGCTCTCCCCGAAAAAGTCGACCTTTTCGCCGAACGCTATGAAGCAAAGAAGCGTGAGATGCAGGTCGTGGATTACGACGATCTCCTCACCCTTTGGCTTAAGCTACTCAAGGAACATGAAGACGTCCGCCTCCTCTACCAAAATAAATTTAAACATATCCTCGTTGATGAGTATCAAGATACCAATACAATCCAATCCGAAATCATCGACCTGATCGGAGCGCATCACAATATCATGGCCGTCGGTGATGATGCTCAATGCATTTACACCTGGCGGGGGGCCAATTTCGAAAACATCCATGCCTTCCCCGATCGACACCCAGGCACCACGATTTACAAAATCGTTCGCAACTATCGATCAACCCCCGAGATTCTCAACTTCGCCAACAGCGTTCTCCGCGCCCAACCCGCCTCCGCCGGGTATGAAAAAGAACTCATCGCTGATCGTCCCTCCAGCATGCTCCCCTACGTTGTCCCCGCCATGGACAGCCGACAACAAGCCCAGTTTCTCATCAATCGAATTCAAGGCCTCTACGACGAGGGTCTCAAACTCTCCGACATCGCTATCCTCTACCGCGCACACTACCAGGCCCTCGATACTCAACTCGAGTTTAGCCGTAAAGGGATTCCTTTTGTCATTACCAGCGGCCTTAAGTTTTTTGAACAAGCCCACGTCCGTGACTTCGTGGCACAACTCCGTTTCGTCTCCAATCCCAACGATCTTCAAGCCCTCGAACGCATCCTCTGCCTCTTACCCAAAGTAGGTCCGGCTACCGTCCGCAAAATTCTCCGCCTCGCCAACAAACATGTGGCCGCCGCTCAAAAAGAGAATGCCCGAAACACCGACGGTCTTTTCAAAACCGCCCAAGCCGACGAACGCCTCGTTCACGCATTGTCTAAAGCAGACACCATCAGCGCCGCCCCGGCGGATGCCCGTGAGGACCTCGAACAGCTCGTCATCAGTCTCAAGGAACTCGACAATCTCATCCGGACCAACAACGACGAGCATAATCAAATAACGCACTCCCCCGCCCAAATCATTGAGCACGCCGTCGATGGCTGGTACTGCGATTTCATCCGCAATGTCTACACCGACTGGGAACGCCGCCAGGAAGATCTGGAAAGCCTCGTCGGCTTTGCCCAACGCTACGAAACCATCGCGGAACTCCTCGCTCAACTCGTCCTCCTCAATGCGGAGACTTCGAACAATAGTACCGACCTCAGCGACGATACCGCCGTTCGCATGACCACCATTCATCAGGCAAAGGGACTCGAATACAAGGTCGTCTTCATCATTGGCTGTGCCGACGACCTCTTCCCCCTCAAACGCGCAATCGAAGAGGGTGATCTCGAAGAAGAACGCCGTCTCTTCTACGTTGCCGTCACCCGCGCTAAAGATGAACTCTACCTCTGCTACCCCATTATCAACAATGGTCGCGGCGGCGCCATCCGCCTCAACCCCAGCCGTTTCCTTCAGGAAATCCCTTCCTCTCATTACGAAAAGCTCGGCTTCCGTCCTCAACGCTGGTAAGCCCCTTCAGCTGCAACCAGCGCTCACTCTGGAGGGTTCAGCAATGTATCCGTCCTCAGTCCCAAATCTCCGGCCAGCTGAAGAATATCTTCAGCGACAGGAGCCGAGAACGAATTTAAAGGAAGTATTTTATTTTCAGGAAAACGAATTCGATGCGCATGCAGGGCTTGTCGAAAATGAAAGCTACAGGGCGTTTCTTTGTACCATTTTTCTCCTACAAGCGGAAATCCTAAATGAGAAAGATGGATCCGTATTTGATGCGTTCTCCCCGTATAGATGCGCGCACGAATCAAACTAAACCCTTTATTCCGATCCAAAACTTCAAAAACAGTGCGGGCTGATTTCCCGTCAGGATGAACCCCTAAACTCAATTCATCAATCATGCCGATCGGCGAGTGTTCATCAAATCGATCCCAATCAGGTTCACCGTTAACAATCGCATAATACTCCTTACAAGTCATCGGATCGCCCCAGATCGATTGAACTTTTCCTACAAGTTTTTTATTACACGCAAAGAGACAGAGTCCGCTCGTATCCGCATCCAGTTGATGCAATACCCAAACCATTTTACCATAATGCCGTATCAGGTGAAACTGAACACAGTCGTCATCCTCAAGCGTATGACCACTCGTCGGCCAGCCATAGGGTTTATTAATAACAAGCAAGTCCCCATGCTCCCCAATGATCAAATTTTCAACTGTTAACGCACGCATCGTATAGAGCCTTATTGCGAAAGAAGATACCCCCCGGACGAAAAGAGCAAACGTAGAGCATCCCGTATAAGCAGCTTATTCGCCGTTGCCGACGAGCCCCCTCGCAGATCCCGGCGTTCGAGATAAACCAAACCAACAGCATCTGGTTCCCATCGACATAATCTGCGGACAAAACAGTAACCTAAGCTACGCAACCCTCACTCCCTTCCGTTAAGGGCACCGCTGGAAACCTCCCCTTGCCGAGACGAGAGCTCTTTTGCTTCCGAGCAAGGCAGCTCAGGATGCAGGAGGGCTAGACCCTTCGCACCCTGACAATGCCGCTCCGCAGTAAAAGCGCCTCGCCCTCAATGGGTTGCGTTCGAATGGCAAGCATTCAGCGAAATTGGTTTTCCAGAGGTGACCTTAACCACCACACAGATCACAAAACTCAAAAAACGCCTACCTTCTCTCCAATTCGTGCAGATCCTTACCCGTCTCACCAGCGCAGAATCGATTCTTTGCCCAAAATCCCCCTTCATTTAATTCTTCACTCTTTCCTCACCGCACCCCAATCTCCTTCCTATGCGCTCAATCCTTCGTCTCTGTCTCGCCTTGGTCTTATCCTCGGGAATCGCTTCCGCCCAGAAAATCATCAATGGCGACGCCCACTACATGGAGACGAAACAGTTCCAGTTTATCAGCGAATTTTTTCTCGGACATGAGGTCCAAGGCAACCGAACCATTCTCCGCACCCAAGACGACTCCCGCCAAGGGCTCTACTTCACCCTAAAACTGACAAAGGCCTTCCTCGGTCAATCCAACCTCCAAGCCATTCTTGAGGTCATCCCAGCCGACGATAAGGAAACAGCCTCCTACTCTTTTGATCTCTCCTCCGAGAAAATCAAAAAGAACCTCTACCTCGGCCTGACCGGTGCGGACTGGGTCGATCCATCCGTTCAACCGATGGCTTGGCGCGTCCGCATTCTTTCGGGAAAACAAGAAATCACCTCCTGGCAGAGTTTCCTCTGGGAAATGCCCGCCAAGTAAGGCCTCCGATGGGAACTCGTTGGCAATCCCTCCCCCTCCAACTCCCGCCCCACGTGCTCGCCGAACTCCTCGACGGTGGTCAGGCTTTTCGCTGGAATCAAAAAGCTCTCGGTTGCTGGATCGGTATCTGGTCCAGTCATGTTCTCGAACTCAAACAACATCCCGATTCCCTCCAAATCCACTGGCGCGCACTCACCCCGCAAACCACCGCCGAAGACGTTCACGATTATTTCGCCTTCGATCTCGATTTCCCTCAACTGACCGATGAGCTCCCTTGGCGCAGCGATCCCGTTTTAAAGACCGCCATCGGCCGCTACCCCGGCCTCCGCATTCTCCGGCAACCGCTCGCCGAAACCCTCATCGGCTTCATCTGCAGCTCAGCCAAACGTATTCCTCAGATCAAGCAATGCCTCGAAAACCTCGCCCGCGCCTTCGGCACCCCGCTCACTCCCGAGTACCACGCCCTCCCAACCTGGGAACAATTGGCCTCCGCCTCCGAAAATGATCTCCGCGCCTGCGCCCTCGGCTACCGCGCCAAATACATTCACCAATCCGCCCACTTTCTCGCCGATCACCCTGGCTTCCTCGAGCAAATCTCCAACCTTTCCGATGCTCAAGCCCACCAACATCTCCTTCGCCTCCCCGGGGTCGGCAGTAAGATCGCCGATTGTGTCCTCCTCTTCGGCGCACATCGTCTCGCCGCCTTTCCCGTCGATACGTGGATCGCCAAATCCATGCGCGCCCTTTACGGGCTTCCCCACGCAAAACTCGCCGATATCGCTCACTTTGGACACATCCATTTCGGGCCCGCCGCCGGTCTCGCCCAACAGTTCATTTTCAGCTCGGCCAAAACGCCTGCCAAACCACCACCACCAAATTCACAAAAACCATGACCTTTATTCATGAAAACTCTCGTTTTTGATCGCATTCGATAAGCTCGGCTTATACCCAAGGATATTATCTTTAATACCGTGAACATTCTTCTAGCCTAGACTTCCTTTAACTTTACGGGGGGATGCCCCGCCCCAAGAATAATTACCACTCTCATTAATTTATCTCATATTTAAAAATCAGACTCATGAGCTCTCTCGCCAAAAAATTCATCATGGCCTTTACGGGAATTATTCTCGTTGGCTTCGCGCTCGGGCACATGGCTGGAAATCTCCAGATGTTCCTCCACCCCGATTGGATCAACGAATACGCCTACAAGCTGCAAACCCTCCCTTACGGTCTTCTCTGGATCGTTCGTGGCGGTCTACTTCTCGCGGTCGTTGCCCATATCCTCGCCGCAGTTGCCTTGGTTCTGGAAAATAAAAAAGCCCGCCCCGAAAAATACGCGGTCAAACACAACCTCCAGGCTTCCTTCGCCAGCCGCACCATGCGCTACTCGGGCTTAATCGTCTTGGCCTTTATCCTGTTTCACATCGCTCATTACACGACCCAAAACATCAATCCGGCCTTCCGCACCCTCGAAACGCCCCTCCTCGGGGTCGACAGTGGTCATGGATACAACCACTCTCAAACCCTTTGGGGCGTCTATGACAAACTGACCGAACACGGCCAAAACCCCGACAGCCCGGCGAACAATGTCCATGATGTCTATTCCATGGTCGCCAACGGTTTCCGCAGCCCAATCGTTTCCGGTTTCTATCTCATCGCCATGGCCCTACTCAGTATTCACCTCAGCCACGGTGTCAGCAGTATGTTTCAAAGCCTCGGCCTCCGTAACGCCGTCTGGCGTCCGCGTCTCGATAAGCTCGCCGTCATCATCGGCGTCGTCGTCTTCCTCGGCTTTTCCTCCATTCCGGTAGCTTGTCTCGCTGGATTCATCCAACCAACCCAAGTCATCGCATCCTGCTGCGGCCTTTAATCATCCAAAGCACTAAAAAACCATGAAGCTTGACTCGAACATCCCCGAAGGCCCACTCGAACAAAAGTGGACGAAAGCAAAATTTGACTACAAACTGGTTAACCCAGCCAACAAACGGAAATACAACGTCATCGTTGTCGGCTCCGGGCTCGCCGGCGGTGCCGCCGCCGCAACCCTCGCTGAACTCGGTTACAATGTGCAATGCTTTTGCTACCAAGATAGCCCACGTCGCGCTCACTCCATCGCCGCGCAGGGTGGCGTCAATGCCGCCAAAAATTATCAAAATGACGGCGATTCCGTCCAACGCCTTTTCTACGATACAATTAAGGGCGGTGACTTCCGTTCCCGCGAAGCCAATGTCTATCGTCTAGCCGAGGTCTCCGCCAACATCATCGACCAATGTGTCGCCGCCGGCGTTCCTTTCGCCCGCGAATACGGTGGCATGCTCGCCAACCGTTCTTTCGGTGGCGCTCAGGTCAGTCGAACCTTCTACGCCCGTGGCCAAACCGGTCAACAGCTCCTCCTCGGCGCCTACTCCAGCCTCTCCCGCCAAATCGGCCTCGGTCAGGTCAAGATGTATAATCGCCACGAGATGCTCGATGTCGTCCTCGTCGAGGGCGTCGCCAAGGGCATCATCACCCGCAACATGGTCACTGGCAAAATTGACCGCTGGGGTGCCGACGCCGTCATCCTCGCCACTGGGGGCTACTCCACCGTCTTCTTCCTTTCAACCAATGCCGCCGGCTGTAATGTGACCGCCGCCTGGCGCGCTCACCGTCGTGGTGCCGGGTTCGCCAATCCTTGCTACACCCAAATCCACCCGACGTGTCTGCCTCAGGAAGGTGAGCACCAATCCAAACTCACCCTCATGTCCGAGTCCCTCCGCAATGATGGCCGGGTCTGGGTTCCCAAAACCAAGGAGATCGCCGCCCAACTTCGCAAGGACGCGATCAAGCCGTCCGACGTGGCCGAAGAGGATCGCGATTATTACCTCGAGCGCAAATACCCGAGCTTCGGCAATCTCGCCCCGCGCGATATTTCCTCCCGGGCCGCCAAAGAGGCCTGCGACGATGGTCGTGGCGTCGCCGCTACCGGTCGCGGGGTCTACCTCGATTTCAAGGATGCCATCGATCGCCTTGGTCGTCCGTTGATTGAGGAGCGCTACGGCAATCTCTTCGATATGTATGAGAATATCGCAGGCTACAACGCCTACGAGCAGCCCATGATGATCTATCCCGCCCCCCACTACACCATGGGCGGGCTCTGGGTGGACTACAATTTGCAAACCTCCATTCCCGGCCTCTTCGCCGGCGGTGAGTGCAACTTCTCCGACCACGGTGCCAATCGCCTCGGCGCTTCCGCCCTCATGCAGGGCCTCGCCGATGGTTACTTCGTCCTCCCTGCCGTCATCGGCAATTACTTCGGTAAAGAAATCCCTGTCGGTAAGGTCGGTCAATACGACATCAATTCCCCCGAATTCGTCGAAGCCGAAAACGCGGTCCTCGAAAAGATCGAGAAAATGACATCGATGAAGGGCAAAACCAGCCCGCGCTCCATCCACATTAAACTCGGCAACATCATGCTCGATAAATGTGGCATGTCCCGCACCGACGCCGGTCTCAAAGAAGCCATCCAAGAAATCCGAGCCCTCCGCGAGGTCTTCTGGTCCGACCTCAACATCCCTGGTGACAAAAACGATCTCAACATCGAGCTCGAACGCGCGGGCCGCGTCGCCGATCACCTCGAATTCGCCGAGCTCATGTGCTACGACGCCCTCGATCGACGCGAGTCCTGCGGCGGACACTTCCGCGCCGAATATCAAACCGACGAAGGTGAAGCCCTCCGCAACGACGATGAATTCGCCCACGTCAGTGTCTGGGAATTCAAAGGCGTTGGTAATGAACCTCAAAAACACGCCGAGCCACTAAACTTCGAAAACGTCCACCTCGGCGTCCGAAGCTACAAGTAATCGTTCAATCCCAATCAAAAAAACTGAAAGCCATGAGCGAAAAAAACATTTCCATTAAACTTAAAGTTTGGCGCCAAAAGAGCAACGACCCCAAGGGCCATTTCGAGAACTACGCGATGAGTGACGTATCCGTCGACTCTTCCTTCCTCGAAATGATCGACCTGCTCAACGAGCAACTCATCGAAAAGGGCGACGAAGCCATCGCCTTTGACCACGATTGCCGCGAGGGCATCTGCGGGATGTGTTCCCTCACGATCAACGGCGTCCCCCACGGCAAGGGCAACCTCCAAACCACTTGTCAGTTGCACATGCGGAGCTTCTCCAACGGCGAAACTATCGTCATCGAGCCTTTCCGTGCAAAACCCTTCCCCGTGATCAAGGACCTCGTCGTCGACCGCACACCACTCGACACCATCATGCAAGCCGGTGGGTTCATCACCCAACGCGTCGGCTCCGCCCAGGACGCCAACGCCAACCCCATCGGCAAAGATGTCGCCGACAAGGCCATGGACGCCGCCGCCTGTATCGGCTGCGGAGCCTGCGTCGCCGTCTGCCCCAACGCCAGCGCGATGCTCTTCACCTCCGCCAAAATGGGACAACTCAACCTTCTTCCCCAAGGCCAACCCGAGCGCTACCGCCGGGCGATCAACATGGTCAACACGATGGACGAAGAAGGCTTCGGCAACTGCACCAACATCGGCGAATGCCAAGCCGCCTGCCCCAAAGACATCAGCCTCGACTTCATCGCCATGATGAACCGCGACTACGCCGTCGGCTCCGTCAAAAAATTCTTCGCCACCATCTAAAAAGCGACCAAGCAAAACCCTTTCACCCCAAGAGCCCCGTACCCGCCGGGCTCTTTTTTTACGCCCAAACAACTCAGTTTCCCAAAACAGTGCATTAGCTTCGCGTCTCTGCTGCTTGATCCCGCGCCTGCGGGAGGGCGTGATAATCCTCAGAACAAAGCCCCACCCTCAACCACAGCCCAGAACCATTTTTCTCTCACAAAGGCTCCAAGGCACGAAGCCTAAAACCCGTCATTTCCTCACACAAAAGTCACAACCTTGTCCGGCGTAGCTTTAAGTGAAGCGGGAAACCACAACCCGAACAAAACCATCCTGTAAATCCTGTTCATCCTGTCTGAAAAATCCTTACGAAACAAAAGCCTTGGCCTCTTAAACGACACCGAAGCGAGCGTGACAAATTCCCGTCTGAACGACTGAACAGTGAACAACTGCTTTTGCCCTGCATACTTTATCACGCAAAGGCGCCAAGCAGCGAAGGTTGAGCAATTCATTTTCAGAAACAGTGTTTTAGCTTGGCGTCTCTGCGTCTTTAGCGACGTAGGAGCGGGCGTGATAATATCCTCAGAGCACAAACCCCAACGCTTAAAACAAAGTCAAACCTCCAACATTCAGTGCAAAAAGAAACCCCGGCTCCGAGCACCACCGCAAAGGATGGGAGAAGAAGTTCCGAGGTCTACGTTCATCAAAGTAGAAAACCGCCCATGAAAATCAAGCATTGAACTCCCAGTTCACTTGAGTAGCTCGAGGCATCAGACTCTGGAACCGCGTCTTCCATCATGAATGAATACTCCACTGGGAAGACCTCGACGAGCAACACTCAAACATTCAAGAAGTGACGAGCTGGATCAGCCCAGAACTTGCCGATTTATCAAAAACGCTCGACCGTTATATTCAGACTCGGCAAGCAGGCCTTAACCCATGGCTCCAACAACTTAGTTAAGCGTGACAACCTTCAGAGTACAAACGCTCAATAAAATGACCCAACATTGAGTCATCTCATCAATGGCATTTTCGTTATTCAAAAAATACAGGAATGGACAGATGTGCCACTTGACGAGAACCCTTCACTCCCTAGAATCCACGCTATGAACAACCAAGCACACGAAATTGAAAGAAAGGCACTTTCACTATCAGCTATTGAGCGAGAACAACTTGCGAACCACCTATTTCAAAGCGTTCACAACCAAGAGCTCAGCGAAAATGACCAAACTTGGCTTTCACTCGCAGAGGAACGCTGGAACGGCTACCAAGCTGACCCCGCAAATGGAATCGAAAAGAAGGCATTTTTCACCCAAATTCGAGACTCACTCGGATGGCTGTAGTTCTTTCCGAATCGGCAAAGACCGAGGTCAGGTATGCCGCGATTTACTATGAAGACGAGGTCCAAGGACTGGGAAAGACTTTCCTATCCTACGTCGAGAGCAGCATCGAAGAAATAGAGCGATTCCCCCTAAACTCACGAGTCATCGGAAACGATTTTCGCCGTTTTTTGGTCCCACGCTTTCCATACGGAATCATATACCGAATCGACCAAGACAATATATTCGTTGCCGCAATCATGCATTTAAAAAGAAAGCCATTCTACTGGGAACAAAAATAACCTCGTCTCAATGGATAGACACACCGCTGTTATGCAAAAGGTTAGCATAGTCATATTTTTGATCCTCCTGTGTCGCGTCCCATTCGCTTCCGCACAGGAGGAACCTGATCGAAAAACAGATGGTTATTGGCTGGCCTATCAATCCTTTGGAGCAACCCCAGATGTCATCATCAAAGAATCCTTAAAAAATGGGGTATTTGAATTCTTCGCACAATGCTACCACATGGAGGATAGGGTCGAATTTCCTGGGCTCAGCCAAGAAGAGGTAGATCGTTATATCGCAGACGAAAAGTATCCATACCAGACGATTGCGGATAATCTGTTTCCTTTCGTTGTTCGCGTTAATGACATGGATGAAAGCTATACTCCGGATGAATATTGGAAAGCACTCGAAGATTATCTGTCTCAATACAATCGTCTCGTCCTACATGCCCTAAACTCGAAACACAATCTGCCTCTCACGACAACGGCTC
>Ga0115559_1000876_pt1 | contig 20122 bp, 19 predicted proteins | sample COGITO_mtgs_1105_3_FD_87281 | JGI IMG/M metagenome (GOLD analysis project Ga0115559, IMG submission 87281) | Pelagic marine microbial communities from North Sea - COGITO_mtgs_110506 | ecosystem: Environmental > Aquatic > Marine > Epipelagic | place: Germany:Helgoland, sampling site Kabeltonne... | reverse complement strand
TGAACCTCCTAAGGTCACATCATCGCCAACTTCTAAACCTGATAAACTTGCCGTGCCTGTGGCTGAACCTGCGGTACCATCATCATATACTTTATTATCTCCTGTTAAGCCTGTAATCGTTAATCCTTTGGCTGTAATGTTCGCTGATAAAGTAGGTTGCGTCAGTGTATATTTTCCTGCATCGGTTCCACTAATTGTATATCCTGTGGTATTTAGGGTAATTCCTGTTCCAACATTCGCACTAGCAAAAGTGAAGACTGGTGAACCGCTTAATGTAACTGTGTGCCCAGATGCTATTCCTGATAAACTTGCTGTTCCGGTAGCGCTTCCTGAGTTACTATCATCATACACTTTATTGTTTCCTGTTAATCCTGTAACTGTTAATGCTCCTTTAGATGTGGTAAAAGTTTGTGTAGTTCCTTCTGTGGTACCTACACTATTGGTTGCATAAGGTGCAAAGCTATAGCCAGTACCTGGAAGTAGGCTTGAAATCGCTTGATTAAAACTTCCTGTAGTTCCAGAAACTATAACCTTGGTTACATTAGAACCACTAGATTCTGCTACTGTACGAGAAGAGTCTGCAGATGTTAGTGAGTACACAAAACCTCTTTCTGTTACTGTTGCACCTCCATCAGCTGTAACATTTCCATTTAATGTGGCTCCAATTGATGTTACTGAAGTTGCTGCAGAAGAAGTTACTGTGGGGGCGGTGTTAGATACCACAGCGCCAGTTGTATAATTTAATGTTCTATCTGAACCTGAAACGCTTCCTTCATTATACATCATCATGGCTGTACCTGAACTAGAGAGTAATGCAGAAGGAAAAGAATTACCCGTTGCAGGTGTAAAGCTGCCTGAACTAATTGTCCATGTTGTTCCTGTGGTTAGTGAAGCAGTCCTAAATGCGGATTCGAAAGTAGTAGTATTCCAATCAGCATAAAATAGAAATTTAGTACCTGTTGGAGTAATATTAAAGGAATTTTGATAATTAAAGGAATCTGCATCGGTGCCAGTTACTAATGTAGTTGCAAATGAACCTGTTGTTTTTTTAGAATACTGAACGCCTGTACCTCCTTGAGCATACGAAATAATATGAATAGAATTATCGGTGGGATCAATTTCAATATCATTTCTATTTCCTGCACCTGCACTGGTTGCACCTGTAATAATAGTAGTTGGAGCCGCCCAGCCTGCATCTCTACCATTTGCAGCAGTTGCAGTTTGGGAGCCCGTTCCGGTATAAACGGTGTACATTAAGTTTCCATCTAGACCAGAGCCATTTACTTCTGCTTGCCATGCAAAATGAGGGTTTCCACTCGTATCTAATGCCATTGAAATATCACCTATTTCATTTGATGCTCCTCCCTGAAAATAAGGGTATGAAGTCACCCATGTATTTGCAGCATCTCTTCTGTGATGTATAACAGTATAAAGGCGATTGTAGGATTGCCCAGCATATGAAGCTGAGTTGTTACTATTTCTAAATTGTGCGCCTATATGAACTACACCGCTACTTGTTACACGAATTATAGGATCATCTGTATTTAGCCATCCACTGGAATTACTGTAACTACTAACTTTTTCAAAAGACCATGAAGTTCCGTTAGAACTATACGCATAAACAATACCTCTAGGCTGTGCACAACAAGCGACACGATGATCAATACCTCTAAAGGCAACGTGAAATGTACCCGTACTACCGATAGCAAGTGAAACATCATCAGAAGCAGAATTAAAGCCTACTGCACTTAAAACAGAAGCCATATTAAATGAACCTGTAACAGTCCATGCTGTTCCGGTCCAACGTAGTAGTTTATAGACCGCAGCTGTTCCAGAGCCATCTCTCCATATAGCGTATAAATCACCTGAAACAGGGTGTTCGGCTATAGAATTGTAGTTCCAAGCACTTCCATTTCCATCTCCAACAGTACCACTTGTAAAAGATGCCTGAGAAAAAGAGAAGTTTGTAAAAAGAAAAGTCAATAAAATACTTAAAAGAAAAGTAATTTTCTTCATAATAAAGTTTGGTTTAGAAGACTTAATAAGATGGGGACTTATAAAGTGTGTTATTGTTTAGTTGGAGGTGTCTAAATATAGAAATTTTTTTTTATTTCAAAGTTTTTAATGCTACAAAGTTTATTTTATTAACCTATGTTAATGAAAGAATTTATAGTTAAAGAACTCTTAAATGATTGATGATGTGTAACAAAGATTTTAGATGGGCGTCTATATAGTGTAATTAACCATTAACTTTAAAACTATATAAAATGAAATCAACAGCACACCCACGAGTCATCGAAAGAGGAATTTTAACGTCTGCATACAAACAAGAAATCAGACAAAGTGTACGTGATATGAAGTCAAATTCTATTTCACAAATAAAATCTTCTTTCCTAAGTCAACACGAAAAATTACAAAGCCGTACGGCAGCAATTCTTCAAGTTTCAATTTTTACTGTGGCTTTGGTACTAGTCTTATTATAATTAACTAAGTACTTTTTGAATTCTATCAATCGCTTCTCTGAGTTGTTCTTCAGAAGCAGCATAGGATAGTCGTATACAATCAGGAGCTCCAAAGGCATCTCCAGTAACGGTGGCTACATTGGCTTCTTCTAACAAGAATAAAGAAAAGTCGTTGGCGTTATTGATAGTTTTTCCTCTGATGGTCTTTCCAAAGAAAGAGGAAACGTCTGGAAAAACATAGAAAGCTCCGTCAGGAACGTTCAATTTGAAACCGTCAATTTGACTTAAAAGCTCCAAGACGATTTCTCTACGAGATTTGAATTCATCTACCATGTATTGAACTCTTTCGACAGGAGCTAATACAGCAGTAATAGCAGCTCGTTGTGCAATACAGTTGGTTCCAGAAGTAATTTGCCCTTGCATTTTAGTACATGCTTTCGCAATCCATTCAGGAGCACCGAGGTATCCAATTCTCCAACCAGTCATAGCAAAAGCTTTTGCTAAACCGTTTACAGTAATAGTACGATCGTACATGCTTTCTATAGCAGCAAAACTAAAAGGTTTGGTGCCGTAATTAATATGTTCATAGATTTCATCTGAAAGGATGTAAATCTGAGGATACTTTTCTAAGACTTTTGCCAAGGCTCTATACTCACTTTCGGTATAAATAGTTCCGCTAGGATTGTTTGGCGAATTAAAGAACACCATTTTAGTTTTTGGTGTTATGGCAGCTTCTAACTGATCGGGAGTGATTTTGAAATCTGCATCAATAGTAGATGGAATTTCCACAAAAGTTGCTTCACATAAAATAGCAATCGCAGAATAACTTACCCAATAGGGTGCAGGTAATAATACTTCATCACCAGGATTCAATAATACTTGTGCGACATTCGCAATGGATTGTTTTGCTCCAGTAGAAACTACAATTTGATTGGGTTTGTATGAAAGGTTGTTATCTCTTTCAAACTTCGTGCAAATCGCTTCCTTTAACTCTACATATCCATCAACAGGTGTATACGAGTTATAATCTTGATTGATGGCCTCTATTGCTGCATCTTTTATAAAGTCGGGTGTATTAAAGTCAGGCTCCCCTAAACTTAAACTGATAATATCTTTTCCTGCTGCTTTTAACTCTCTAGCTTTAGCAGCCATTGCCAATGTTTGAGAAATTGGAAGACTGTTAATTCTGTCAGATAATGGATACGCCATTTCTTTATGCCATTTGTGGGTTTTTTCCTAGGTTTCCAAGATGTCTAAAGTGCTCAAGGATAGCTTTACGGGTTGTTTTATACTCGTTGTACGGTAGGTTGAATTCATTAGCCGTTTCTTTTACAATTTTAGCTAGTTTCCCATAATGCACATGTGAGATGTGTGGAAAAATATGATGTTCAACCTGATGATTTAATCCACCAGTGTAAAAATTTACTAGCCAGTTGCTAGGCGCAAAATTAGAAGTTGTGTACAATTGATGTACTGCCCAAGTATGCTCTAGATTTCCATCTTTATCAGGAACAGGCATTTCCGTATTTGGAACAACGTGAGCTAACTGAAAGACTAAGCTTAAGATCATTCCGGCAGTATAGTGCATCACAAAGAATCCAATCAATACTTTCCACCAAGCAACATCTAAAACTAATAAAGGGAGTACAACCCAAAGTGCATAATAAACTACTTTAGAAATGACCAATTTGGTCCATTCAACTTTTGGGTTTGGAAATTTTCCATATGATAATTTACGCTTTAAATAACTATGCATTTGTTTGAAATCGGTTGTAATTGCCCAGTTTATTGTTAAGAGTCCATATAGGAAAATAGAATAATATTTTTGAAGTTTATGAATCTTAAACCATTTAGAATGTGGAGAAAAACGAATTACTCTTCCAGCATCAATATCTTCATCGTGGTCTTTTACATTGGTAAAAGTATGGTGTAATACATTGTGTTGTACTTTCCAGTTGTATACATTTCCAGCGAGTATATAAATACTACTCCCCATTAATTTATTGACCCATTTTCTACTTGAAAATGATTCATGGTTACTATCGTGCATTACGTTCATTCCAACACCCGCCATTCCAACACCAGTAACGCCCATAAGGACAACCATTAGCCATTGAGGCATAGTTACGGTTAGTATCAAAATAAAAGGAACTAAGAAAACAGCAAACATAATAACTGCTTTGGAATATAACTTCCAGTTTCCAGTACGTTTTAGGTTGTTTTCTTTAAAATATGTATTCACTCTTTTATTCAAAGTTCTAAAGAACTTTGCTTTATCTATTCGAGAAAAATTTACTGTCTTCATCCGTGGGGAAAAATTTAAGGTACAAAAATACGCTTTTATGTGTTCGATATGAGGATTAACGATTGTTTTTTCATGTAATTGTTCGCGCGATTAATTACTTTTGACAACAATATAAAAATCATGGAACTCATACACAAATATTTTTCTGATTTATCCGATGTTCAAATCGCACAATTCTCCTTATTGCAAGAGTTGTACCAAGATTGGAATTTAAAAATAAATGTTGTCTCTAGAAAAGATATTGACGAATTATATTTACGCCATGTACTACATTCTCTAGGGATTGCTAAAGTGATTCAGTTTAAACCAAATGTTAAAGTATTGGATGTTGGAACGGGTGGTGGTTTTCCTGGAATTCCTTTGGCTATTCTATTTCCAGAGACTGAATTTCATTTGGTGGATAGTATTGGGAAAAAAATCAAAGTGGTTAATGAAGTTGTTGAAGGTTTGGACTTACAGAATGTAAAAACTACGCATGGTAGAGTAGAGGAGGTAAAAGATACCTACGACTTTATAGTAAGTAGAGCTGTGGCACAAATGGAAACTTTTGTTCGTTGGACAAGAGGAAAAATCAATAAAAAGCAGCAACACGATTTAAAAAACGGAATTCTCTATTTGAAAGGAGGTGATTTGTCTGAAGAATTACAAAAGTATACTTCAGCAACTATTTACGATTTATCAGACTACTTTATGGAAGATTTTTTTGAAACTAAAAGAGTAGTGCATTTGTCTATAAAATATCAAAAGAAAAAATAAGCTATTTAATCAAGCTTATTTTTTAATAAACTGTACTTCCTTCCTGTTTTTTTAACTTCCCAAGATTCATTTAACTCAAGTTTCCAACCATCTCCCTCTACAATTATATTAGATATTTTTTGAGGCTCCGTAACAATTACATTACTCCAGTTAGAACTAAGGAGAGCTCCTTTTGTAACTGTTAAAACACCCCAGTTATCTGTTACCCTAAGAGTCGGGTATACGGTTCCAAAATTCTCTAAGGGGCTTATGTTGTTGGGATTAAAAGAAATACTCATTTTAATAAAGTTTATTTGTAAGGTAGGCTTTTGTAAAAAGGTTTCTTTATAATCCTTTAACTTTTTGAGCTTTTCATTCTCTCTTATGGTTTCGTTTTTTTCAATTTCTTCTAAACGATATTGATCATTAGATGCAACCTGTTGATATGTTTTTTTTGAGACATCAGCCTCAAAAGATGCAATAAAATAATCTGTTAAGTTTGTGTATTTGTTAATTTCTTTATGCCAGTTCTTTTTTGAGTTAGTTAATAAATACCCATATACTGGGATTGTTTGATAAGCAAAAGAGCGAACAAAAGTTTCATTTTTATAAAACTTATCAATGTTAGATTTAAAATGATTTTTCATTTCCTCATTATTTCTTCCACTAAACATTGCTCCAGTATATTCAGCTAATCCTTCATTAATTTCTAGTGAATTTTCAGCTTCTTTTTTCTTGTTATTAGATTGGCGTAATGATCTAAAAGTTAAAGCATTAGATAGGTGAAGTTTTAGAGAGTTATTATTCTTTGCATCTAAGGCCGTTTTTAGAGTCTCTAATTCTAACTTCAATAGAACTCTACCAATATAAGTGTCAAGATGTTTATTGTCCTTTTGATATAAACTATCAAAACCTATTTTTGGTTGTATTCTATGAAATAATTCATGAAAAATTAGACTGCCTCTTGAAGCTTTGTCTTCAGGTAAAGGCAACTTTACCATGGTTCATCTTTTTCCATTCCAATTTATTGTAGTATTAGCAATGTTAATGCTTTTTGGAAGAGAGTCTACATATATTGTACTTAATTTTTTAAAACTATTAATGCTGTCATTTTCATTTGCTATAAACTCTCTTGTTTTGGGATCTATGAACATAATTGGTCCATATAAAGGCTTATTCCAAAAACCGGCTTTATTTTTAGATTTCTTTTCAAGGTTAGAGAATATCGTTTCATAACTCTTAGTTCTATCGTCGACTTCGTTAGCATTTTGTTGGCACGAAATAAAAAAAATAAGACTTATTAGGTAGATAATCCTTTTCATTTAGTTAGTGTTTGGATTTTCTAAAATTAATGCTTTTATATATGTAGCTTGATTATGGTAATAGTTTTTAACTAAATATTAACACTTAAGACACTGGTTATCATGGAGTAATATTTTGCAGAAAGTTATTTTTTAAAGGATCAGTTTGTTCTGCATAATCACCTTGTCATTATTTTAACAATTTTTTTCTTGTTGTTTAAAGTAATCTTCATTTGACGCATACCATAATTAGCTTCAATGAACAATCTGATCTCATTTTCAGAAATAGAATGAATGTTAATTATTTTTCCATTGAGATTCTTATTCCAAATAGTCTTATACTTTAATAGAGTTCGAGAGACTTCATCTCGACAACTAGACGCAACATAAGTAGTCATAAAGTTCTGATAATCTTTATTAGACTTTGAGTTTAAGGCTTCAATTAAAGTATTGACTAAATTGTTTCTTTTTTGAAAAGAGGTTTTTCTTGTTTTTTTGACTCTTCCTTTTTTTGCAAACTTTATAGCAACTTTTTTAGTTTTATTATAATGTGCGAGATAGTCGGGAACAATACCAACTGCTTCTAAATCTTGCTCGTCTTTAGCGTGTTTTGATTGCTCATATGGCCAATTAAGCAAGAAAATATCACTCATCAAGTAAGTAGCAGTTCTGTGAGCAGCTCCTGGCGTCTGTTCACCAATTACGATTGCCCTAGCATGTCTTTGAAGCCGCTGCGTAAAGATTTCTGCCGCAGAAAATGTAGATTGACTTGTAAGAATAATCAATTTTACATTGGACAATTTTTGAGACTGAGCTTTAGGTGTTGTCCAGATTTCTTTTGGGGATTTGTTCCATTGATAACTAGTAGCTAATTTCTTCTTTTCTTTAAAAAAATATCCTATAATATGGTTCACAGTTTCATCTGAACCACCTGTGTTGTCTCTCAAGTCTATAATAATTGACTTAGAGTTTACTAGTGATGACATAAGATCATCAATTTCTTTTTCAAAAACTTTATTTAACCTTGGAAAAGAATCAAATTTTAAATAATAAATCTCATCATCGATAGCTTCTTTATATATTACACTCTTTGTTTTAGAGGGAGAAGCTTTTTTTGAATTTTTAGGTTTTGGATTGTATAAATCAACTATTAAATGGAGATCATTTGAAAACTGGTATAAATCACGATTCAATGTTGCTACAAAGATATCGGCTTTAGTAATATTTGAATAGTCTCCATTCTTTATTTTAGAATCTAGTTTTTTTGCAATTTGTTTTCCTTTTTCTTTCCATAAATACTCATTTTCAAAACTCGCTACTAAGTCATTTAAAAATTCATTTTTTTGCTTTTGTGACATGCTTACTTGACAAAATGCTGAATTTATTGTTACAATTATTAGAATTAATATCTTGATTATTGATTTCATACTTATGTGATAATAGAGATTCCTTTTTAAAAGCCAAATGTATGAAACTCTTCATTGTAGAAATAGAATGAAATTAGCCTGAAAGTAAATTATATGGCTCTTAGTTTTTTAGGGCTAAACCCAACATAATATTTGAACAACCGATTCATATGACTCTGATCAGAGAAACCACATTGATAAGCAATTTCAGTTAGAGAAGCTTTAGAATTAAAAAGCATTTTGATAGCATGTTCAACTTTAAGTTTTCTCATGTAATCTGTCAATGTGCATTTGGCATGTCTAGAAAAAGTTTTAGATATTGTTACAGGATGAAGTCCTAATTCATCAGAAAGTTCATCAAGAGGTATAAACTCTTGCCATCTATCATGCAATAAAGTTTTCAGTGTGTATATCCAATCAGGTTTATTTAGTAACACGTCTTTATAAAAAAGAGATTTTAAAATTTCTTGAATAGATTGATTTGAATAAGTATCATTTAATGATAATTCATGATAGATTTTCAATAATGATAAATGAGAACTATTGTCCAAATGCAAATTGGATGATTGGATTTCATCATTAAAGAATTTAGTACCTATTTCTATATTTAAATTCTTGGATGGAAAAACAGTATTTCTATTACGATGAACTTCTCCTTCTCTATAGATCATTATTTTACCTGGCTTTACTTCTGTATCACTCTTTTTTCGAGACTCACGGTTTCCTCCAACAAGAATAGAGGATAGATGAAACTTCTCATGATAATGCCAGTCTTCTGAAACAAACCGATTGTAATTAACAACTGATGTTGAAAATAAATCATTTTCAAATCTATATGAAGTTGCTCCCAGAAAATTCGATGCTTTATTTTCCATCATAATAGATTTGTACAATTGTTAATTATAAATAAAACTAACAAAGTTTTTTGATATTGTTTCTCTAAATGGAATTTAACTAAATTAATATGAAAATTTTTAATCTTATAACTATTTTAAGCTTAGTGCAAAGCTGATAAGAATCAAGCTACATAGGCCTTTTAAGTTTGTTTACTTTTTATAGATTTTTTCTTTTAGCGCAAGTGCAATCAGGTGTTTTGGATCTAAAGAAACTACTTTTTCAATCATAAATTTTGCTTGCCTAATGCTGTCCATTTGATAATAAATATCAGCCAGTATTAAATACTGATTAGGTGCCATAGGATTGTTAAGAGAATTTTTAAGGTCGTCAGCAAGCTCCAAAGCTCTTTCAAAGTTGCCTAATTCTGTCTCTATCGTTGCATTGTAATGAATATAAAAAGGAAGTTTTAGTTGGCGTTCTGTTGCGAGTAAGTACATGGAGTCTAAAGCAGTTTTCGCGCCATATTTTCTGTGTAATACTTCAATATATTCTGCCTTGATATAATCTTCATTTGGATGTTTCTTTAAAAAAGAACGAAAATTACGTTCACTTAGATCAAGACGATTTTTTGAATCGCTAGGTTTTAACCTAAGACCTTGGCCTCTTTTATTCATAGAACGTATGTTAGCAAGATATACCTGAAGAAGCAATTTACTGTCTTCATCTAGTGTCACTATTTTATCTTCTAATTCTTTTTGTATCGCAATGCGTTCGTAAAGGTTTTGAGTAATTCTTCCTACCAAACTTTTTCCGAGGATAAAATCATCATCAAAAGTTACTGCTTTCCTATAAAATTTTTCAGAATCCATCCACCTGCCTTCATCCATGATGGAAACCCAACCTTTATTGAAATAGTACAAAGCAGAATCGATTTTTGTGCCGTAATTATAGGTAACTGAGGGTTCGTTTTTTTGACAAGCAGTGAATCCAATAAGAATAGAAAGAAATAGAAAATGGATTTTTTTGAATCTCATAACCAAAATAAACTGTTTTTAAACGAGGGAAGTTCGTGTTTTTAAAAACATGAAACAAACGAAATATTCATCGTATTTTTGAGAAAATAAAATTCGATATGTCATTAACACCTTCCAATCCTTTTGAGAGAGGAACAATAGCTCCAGATTTCACATTGTTTGATACTGTATCAGAAAAAGCAATGTCTTTAAAAGAACTCAGAGGAGAAAGAGGAACCGTCATCTTTTTTATCTGTAACCACTGTCCTTTTGTGATTCATGTAAACAGAGAGTTGGTACAGTTGGCGAAAGATTATAGGTCTAGAGGATTTCGTTTTATTGCGATTAGTAGTAATGATGTTGAGAAGTATCCAATGGATAGTCCCGAGAAAATGAAACAGCAAGCGATAAAAGAACACTATCCTTTTCCTTATTTGTATGATGAAACTCAAGAAGTAGCGAAAGCATATGACGCAGCCTGTACACCAGATCTTTATGTATTTGATAGGGATTTAAAATCTATATACCATGGACAATTAGACGATTCAAGACCTGGAAACGGAATTCCAGTTTCAGGAAAAGACATTCGTAGAGTGTTAGAAACAATGTTAAGTAATAGACTTTATAAAGGAGTTCCAAAACCAAGTATTGGTTGTAATATTAAGTGGAAATAGAAAAGAAACTACATTTCTGTAATTCCTTTTTAATGTTTTTATAAAGTTTGAATCTCTAAACAACCTCCACAAACAAACCTTCATCCGTTTTAGAAACGGAAGCCAATTTGTTTTTAGTTAAACTTTTAATGGTTTTGTCCCATTTTTTATTACTCAAGCCCGATTGAGTTTTTAATTCGTTTAGCTCAATTCTTTCTGCTTTTTGAATCAATGCAAGCAATGCCTTCTCTTCATCTGATAACACAATATCTGTAGCGATTCGCTGCTCTGGTCTCATTTGAGGGAAGAATAATACTTCTTGTATCGATTGGTTGTTGGTTAAGAACATAATCAATCGATCCATTCCTATTCCCATACCTGATGTAGGAGGCATTCCGTATTCTAAGGCACGTAAAAAGTCGTGATCGATAAACTCAGTTGCTTCATCATCTCCTTTAGCAGCTAATTTTAATTGCGCTTCAAAACGTTCTCTTTGATCGATAGGATCATTCAGTTCTGAATAGGCATTGGCAATTTCTTTTCCGCAGACCATCAATTCAAAACGCTCTGTCAATTCAGGGTTGTCTCTATGCTCCTTACATAAAGGACTCATTTCTTTTGGATAATCAGTAATAAATGTCGGTTGGATATAGTTTCCTTCACATTTTTCGCCAAAAATTTCATCGATTAATTTCCCTTTACCCATCGTATCATCTACATCAACATTCATTGATTTTGCTGCTGTACGAATTTCATCTTCTGTCTTTCCACTAATGTCAAATCCAGTGAAATGCTTAATTGAATCAGCCATGGTAACTCTCGCATAGGGAGCTTTAAAATCTATTTTGTATTCACCAAATGTTGCTTCAGAAGTTCCATTTACAGCAATAGCACAATATTCTAGTAGTTGCTCACAGAAATCCATCATCCAGTTGTAATCTTTGTAAGCAACATAGATTTCCATTGCAGTAAACTCTGGATTGTGAGTTCTGTCCATTCCTTCGTTACGAAAGTTTTTAGAAAACTCGTATACACCATCAAAACCACCAACAATTAATCTCTTTAAGTATAATTCATTAGCAATTCTCATATACAATGGAATGTCTAGCGAATTATGATGCGTAATAAAAGGACGAGCTGCTGCTCCTCCAGGAATGGGCTGTAAAATTGGAGTCTCTACTTCAAAATATCCAGCATCGTTAAAGAAAGAACGCATTGCATTGAACAATTTTGTTCTTTTCATAAAAACTTCTTTTACATGCGGATTCACAACCAAATCTGCATAACGTTGTCTATAGCGTAATTCAGGATCGTTAAACTCATCAAAGTTATTCCCTTCAGCATCTGTTTTAGTTAAAGGCAATGGTCTTAATGCTTTGCTTAAAAGAACAAAGTTTTGAACTCGTACACTTTTTTCTCCCACTTGAGTTGTGAACAATTCTCCTTCAACACCAACAAAATCTCCAATGTCTAGTAATTTTTTATAAACTTCATTATACATGGTTTTATCTTCACCTGTACAGATTTCATCTCTATTAAAATACACTTGAATTCTTCCTTCAGAATCTTGCAATTCAGCAAAAGAAGCTTTTCCTTGAATACGTCGAGACATTAGTCTACCGGCTATGATTACCTTTTTACTCTCTTCGAAATTTTCCTTTACCTGTTTTGAATTTGCATCTACAGGATATAAATCTGCAGGATAAGGATTGATTCCAATTTCACGTAATCTGACGAGTTTCTCTCTACGTACAACTTCTTGTTCTGATAATTGCATTCTAAATTCTGTTTTCTAATGTGATTTAAAGGCGCAAAGATAATCAATTGATAAAAAGGAGAGAATCTTAAAAAAAGAAAAAACACTTGTTGAGATTGAAAAAACCAGTATATTTGTGGGCTGTTTATTTTAAACAGCATTAGTTGTGTTGTTTTGGCACTTTCGTAAAAAGTGTCGTGGTTTTGTTAACCAATGGAAAGCTTCTCTGAAACGGGTTGCTTTTTTTTTGTCCTTAAAAAAAACTGGACTTGTATTCCCAAGCAATAGAAATATACATACCCATATAAATAATACTCACTAAAAATTTTAGTCCAGTTGAAAAAAGAAATCCAACAAAAGAACCAAAAGCTGCTTTTAATGCTCTGTTTGAATCTTTACTGTCGTATATCATTTCTCCAAAAAAAGCACCTGCAAAAGGACCGATGATGATTCCGATAGGTCCTAGGAAAATTAATCCACATATAAGCCCAATAGTAGTCCCATAGATACCGTATTTACTTCCTCCATACTTTTTTGTTCCCAAAGCTGGGATAATATAATCCAACAACCAGATAAGAACTGCAATACCTAAAGTGATTCCTAAAAAAGTCCAATCTTCTTCTATAACAGAGGTGAGGTGTAGGATCAACAACCCAACCCAACCAGTAATAGGTCCTGGGAGTATAGGTAAGAATGATCCTATAATGCCTAAAAGCATGATAAAAAATCCCACAAAAAGAAGCAATATGTCCATGTTGGTTTGATTATTGTACAAGTATAACGAAAATATGATTTGTTTGTTACAAATGTTAAAATCAACTAAGAATTTAGTTTGAACTAAGAATTTAGTTATGTTTGTAAAGTTGAACTAATAAATTAGTTGAAAAAATGAAAAGACAATTGACAAAGGCAGAAGAAGAAATTATGCAAGTTTTATGGGACTTAAAGGAAGCTTCTGTGAAAGAGATTATCAAAAAATTACCAAGCCCAAAACCAGCTTATAATACGGTTTCTACGATCATTAGAATTTTAGAAACCAAAGAGTTTGTATCGCATAGAGCAGAGGGGAGAGGTTATTTTTATTCCCCTTCAATAGAAAAATCAGAGTATACCAACCAAAGTCTCCATAAGTTAATGAATGGATATTTTGAAGGATCATTTCAAAGTATGGTTTCCTTTTTTGTAAAAGAAAATAAAATGGATATTTCTGAATTGGAGAGTATCTTAAAGGAGATTAATAAAAAAGAGAAGTAATGATCAATTACATAATTCAAGTGCTTTTATTTCAGACATTGTTTTTAGCGATGTATGATTTCTTTTTGAGCAAAGAAACATTTTTCGTAAAGAATAGATGGTATTTACTAGCAACACCCATATTGTCTTTTGTGTTGCCACTCATAAAAATACCAACTTTTCAAAGAGTCGTTCCTGAAGAAATCACGATTCTTTTACCAGAAATTATATTATCACCACAAAGAGTTATTGAGCAAACAACAATTTATCAATCGATAGATTATTTAGACATTCTTTTTATAGCAGGCCTATCTATATTCTTCGTGATCTTTTTAATAAAACTATACAAGTTATCACAACTGATTATAAAGTATAAAATAGAAGACAAAGGATCTTATAAACTAATTATACTTCCTGAAACTAAAAAAGCATTCTCTTTCTTGCATTATGTTTTCTTGGGTGGAGATATTAATGATAGTGATAAGGAAAAAATTATTGAGCATGAATTGATCCATAGCAAGCAAAAACATACCTATGATTTGTTATTTTTTGAGCTCTTAAAAGTTGTCATGTGGTTTAATCCTTTATTGTATGTGTATCAGAAAAGAATTGCTACAGTACATGAGTATATTTCAGATGCTACAGTAGTAAAGTCAACGCCAAAAGAAACTTATATTAATAAATTAATCAATGAATTATTTGATGTAGAGAACATCACATTTGTTAATCAGTTTTCTAAGCATTCTTTGATTAAAAAGAGAATTATGATGATCACAAAAAAGAAATCAAAACAAATGAAGCAAGCGAAGTATTTGTTATTGCTACCTGTGCTATTGTCTATGTTATTTTATACAGCATGTAGTGATGAAAGTTTATTTGAAGATGCTAAAGTTGAAAAAGAGTTGCAAACTATTTATATGGAGTTACAAGATGGAGTTACTGAGAGAGAAGGAAAGAAAATGACCTATATGGATTATTATTTGGGAGTTGGAAAACCTAAAGGGGTTGAAGTTGATTATAAAGATTTGTCTGATGTAGAAAAAGAAGAATTTGATGCTGTGAAATATAGTTCAGACAGCATGGTAGCATCAAAGAATTATAAAAACTATTTCAATTTTAAAGTCTATGATAAAGGAAGTAAAAGAAAGGTTCTTGCTTTGTCTTTTGATTTTTATAATATGAAGAGAGATAAAGAAGAGGTTTTATCAGTAACAAAGAAAGATAAAAAAGAAACTTCATCTATTTATTTAAAGGATATTCCTTTTAGTGTTGCTGAAAAGGTTCCTACGTTTCCAGGTTGCCCTGAGAATGATAAGAAGTGCTTTAACAAAAACCTTCAAAAACATTTTACTCAAAACTTTAATTCAGATTTAGTGAATCAATTGGGTTTAAAGTCAGGTAAAAAACGTCTTATCATGCTGTTCAAAATAGATAAAGAAGGTTATGTAAAGGAAATTAAATCTAAAGCGCCCCATAAATCCTTAGAAGAAGAAGGCATAAGGGTAATTAATTTATTACCTAAAATGCTTCCTGGTGAGTACAAAGGAAAGTTAGTAGTAGTAAAATATGTATTACCTGTAAGACTTGACGTTAAGTAGTTTTAAAATTTAAAACTGACAAAATTTTATTTTATGAATCTTATAAAAAATATTCTCGCTTTGTTAAGTGTAATTTTTCTAACTACAGTTAACGCACAAGAACTATCTACTGCGCAGGAAATTGTAGCAGCGTCGAGTAAAGCATGTTTAAGCATTCAATCCATTGAATATGAAGTTTATCAAACATCTGTAAAAGGGAAACCTTGGTGGCCTGTAATTAAAGCAAAAATTTTTCAGGAACGAGCAGAGGTGAAAAACATTGGTTTTGATAAGGCGATGATTTATGCATCAGGTACTATGAAACTCAATGGAAAAAATACAGAATTTTCATTTTCCTATGATGGGGATGAAGTATTGCTTAAGCGAGACAAGAAAGCAACTTTAAACAAGTTAAAGCAACTTCAAAAAAGATCCGTAGGAAGTTTATTGCAGCAACATATGATGATGCTTCGTATTCGTCCTTTTACTCAAGAACCACCTTATAAAATGATGTTTGCAGGATCATCGAATGTAAATCATATTTACGAAGGTAAGGAGACAAAGAATGGCAAGTTAACTTACAAAATAAAATCAGAATTACCAGTAAGCTTTCAGGTAAAAGCTAAAGGAGCAAAAAAATCTAGAGAAGGAAAGAAAGTTTTCACATACATATGGTGGATTAGTACCAAGAGCCTTCTTCCAATCGCTTTTTCTGATAAGGTTATTAAGAAAGATATAAAAATTATTAGCCTCAATAAAAAGAAACCAAAATCTTTTTATTCCATAACTAATCAGAAAGGTTCAGTAAAAGAATATACTTCATTTGATGAAGTAAGGAGAGAATCTCACAAAGATGATGTACTACCGATAGGTTCAATGATACCTAAGTGGTCTTCAGTTTCTCAAGAAGGTAAGATGTTCTCTTCTAAAAATTTAAAAGGCAAAGTAGTCTTGTTAGATTTTTGGGGAACTTGGTGCAGCCCATGTTTAGTAGCTATGCCTTCTGTAGAAGAAATTCATAAATCGTTTGCTAAAGAAGATGTTGTCGTTATTGGAATTTCAGCACGAGAACGAAACCCAAATGCTGCTGCTAACTATTTTAAGAAAAAAGGATATACTTATGTTCATATTCCTAATGGAGATAAAATTGCGGACTTATTTAAGGTAAAAGTGTATCCAACGGTATATATAATTGATAAAAACGGAAAAATAGTAGAGGCAATAGCTGGTTATGTTAATTCTTATGATAAACCAAGATTAAAGAAGATTCTTAGAAATACGTTAGAACAATAAAAGATCAGAATCACATTATAAGATTTTTAATAGACATAAAACTTTCAAAATATGGAAATTAAGAAAAACCCAAAGTCAAACTTAGAAAACTATAGCAAACTGTTTATGCAGATAGGCTTAGTTCTAGCTCTTTTTATCACCTATGTAGCTATTGAAAAGAAGACATTCGATCGACAACTTGGAGATTTAGGAGATGTAATTATGAATGCAGATTTAGAAGAAGAACCACCAATCACTGAGCGTATTGAACCAGAAATTCCAAAAACACCACCACCACCAGCCCCAGAAGTAATTGATATTGTTGATGATGAGGAGGAGGTAGAAGAAACAGTTATTGAATCTACTGAGACTGATGAAACAGAAGCTGTAGAGGTAGAAGAGATTGAAGAAGCTGAAGAAGCTGAAGAAGTGATTGAGGATGTGCCTTTTACAATTATTGAAAATGTACCTGTGTTTCCTGGATGTAAAGGAGATAATGAAGCTCTGAAAAAATGTTTTAGTAAGAAAGTCCAAAAACATTATAGTAGAAAATTTGATGGAAATTTGCCAAATGATTTAGGGTTATCATCTGGAAGTAAAAGAATGTATATTATGTTTAGAATCAATGAACAAGGCAATATCGTTGATGTAGCTTCAAAAGCACCGCATGCTAGACTGCAAAAAGAAATAGAAAGGGTTATAAAGCTATTGCCTAAGATGAAGCCAGGAAGACAAAGAGGCAAAGCTGTAGGGGTAAAGTATTCTTTTAGTATAAGACTTGATATAGAATAAAAAATAAAAAAAAATGAAATTAAAGGTTGTTTTAATTATTGTACTTTTTTCCTTTTCTGCAGGAAGCATTTCTAAATAAAGTATTGATAATGATAAAGATAAAATAGAAAAAGTTATCAAAGGATATATAGAAAACTTCTTTATCAATGATTATGCTAAAATGGAACCCTTTTTACACGAAAGACTCGCAAAAAGAGGTGTCAATTTAGATGGTAAATTAAGCCCAGATTATTCAAAACAGGATTTAAAAAATTAATGGAAACCAAACCAAAGTTTCCTCTAAAACATCAATACAATAAGGTGAAAGATGTTAAAGTGATGGATAGAGTGGCTACTGAAGTTCTTTTAACGGGATATCCAAAAGCTAGATGGAAAGAATATATTCATTTAGCAAAACTAGATGGAAATGGATAATTTTGGATGTCGCTTGGTGCTTTGATAAAATTTCTGATTAATTCTTTATTTTAGCTCTAAGAAAATTTACTACTATGAAAAAAACCTTTGCTCTATTATTACTACTTGTTTCATTTTCTTTAGTTTCTCAAACAGAACTGCCATACAAAGAGATTGATAGTCTTATCTTAAAAGGAAGATATAAGGAGGCGTTATATAAATTGAATTCTTTCGATAATTCGCTTCTAAAGAATACTACAATTGCCTCTATATATTATCAGTTAGATAAAACAAAACAAGCCATTGTTTATTATGAGAAAGCTCTTGAAATAAATGACGATTATAAAACGAAAGTACTCATCGGAAAAGCATATCAAAAAACAAAAAACTACAATAAAGCAATTGAAATATATGAAGGGATTGTTAAAGATGATCCTCAAAATTTATTAATTAAGTATCAATTAGGGAAGTTATATTTATCAAAAAGGAAAGCAAAGAAAGCTATTAAAACATTTGAGGAATTGTATGTGGTAGATAAATCCAATGCAAATTATTCGTATCAAAAGGCGATAGCATTTGCCATGGTGAATGAACGGAATAAAATGATTGATAGTTTTTTGGAAGCTTTTGAAACCGACTCAACGCATGTTAAATCTATCTATCAACTAGCAAATAGTTACTATAAGTTAAAAGATACTGACTCTACAAATATATTTCTTAACAAAGGGTTGGCGTTGGAGTCCAATCATATCAATCTAAACAAACTGATAGTTAATCAATCATATCGACAAAAGAGATACAAAGAAACACTTAAAACTTTAAAGAAATTAGACAGCTTAACTCCTAATCAGGTGTTTGTCATAAATATGTTCGGAAGAACGTATTATAATATAGGTGAATATGAAAAGGCAAAAGAGTATTTTGAGATTTCAAAAGAATTTGATAGGAAAAATTTTAAAACCTATACCTATTTGGGGCATATAGAAATGAAATTAGAGAACTATCTAAAAGCACAATTGAATTATAGAATAGCAACATTTATTGGCAAAATTCCAGATAAAAGAGATGAAGAGTATTATGGTATAGGTCATGCGAATTTAAAATTAAAGAAACCAAAAGAGGCAATTGTAATGTTTGGGATAGCCTATAAAGAGAATAAAGGAAACCATAAAGCGTTATTTCAATTGGCTCAAACGTCAGATGATTATTATAAAGAGAAAAAGAAAGCTTATGAGCATTACAGTCAATATATCTCGCAATTTGAACGGATGGATCCAGAATTAACGGCCTTCGTAAAACGACGGATTAAAGAGATTAAAAAAGATTATTTCTTACGTGGCGAGAAATTAGAGGATTGAGACAAGGATTTTTAGTAAATTCACGCTGTATTAATTTATAGCAGTGCGAAGACTCATTATTTTATCAATTTTAATAAGCTTTTGTTCTTGTGATTATTTTTCTTTTAAAAAGAATCCTAATCAAGAGAAACTAGATACCATTGTAGATGTAAGATCTGTAGATGTTTTTCCTTCTTTTAAAATTTGCGATTCTATTATTGAAAAAACTCAAAAAACAGATTGTTTTAGAAATACGATCCATCGAGAGATTGCAAAGAGTTTAACAAATCAAAATATCAAAGTAAGAAGATCTGTTAATGAAACAATTACAGTAACAATTACCATTCAAGCTAATAGTAAGATGGTTTTAAAATCTGTTGATGCTTCAGAAGATTTATATAAAGAAATTCCTAAGCTTAAAGAATACCTTGAGAAGAGTATTGAAGAACTACCCAATATTTTTCCTGCAATCAAAAGAAGTATTCCAGTAACATCGGAATACACTTTACCAATTAGAATTAAGCTAGAAAACTAATTCAACATTTTCCAAAGTTGATCTTTCAATTCTGTCAAGCCTTGTTGAGCTACCGAAGAAATAAACAAATACGGAACTCCTTCTGGCATTTCTTTTTCGATTTCAACTTTCAATTCATCATCTAGCATGTCTGATTTCGAAATTGCCAACAAACGCTGTTTATCTAATAACTCAGGATTGTGCTTTTTAAGTTCATTTAATAAGATTTCATACTCCTTATTAATGTCATCACTATCAGCAGGAATTAAAAAGAGTAGGGTAGAATTACGTTCTATATGACGTAAAAAACGATGACCTAAACCTTTTCCTTCAGCAGCTCCTTCAATAATTCCAGGAATATCGGCAACAACAAAACTTTGGAACTCTCTATAGTCAACAATCCCTAAATTGGGTTTTAGAGTTGTAAAAGCGTAATCAGCAATTTTAGGTTTTGCAGCTGTAATTACAGAAAGTAAGGTAGACTTTCCAGCGTTAGGAAATCCAACCAAACCAACATCAGCTAATATTTTCAATTC
>Ga0115559_1000869_pt1 | contig 20190 bp, 10 predicted proteins | sample COGITO_mtgs_1105_3_FD_87281 | JGI IMG/M metagenome (GOLD analysis project Ga0115559, IMG submission 87281) | Pelagic marine microbial communities from North Sea - COGITO_mtgs_110506 | ecosystem: Environmental > Aquatic > Marine > Epipelagic | place: Germany:Helgoland, sampling site Kabeltonne... | reverse complement strand
TAGCCAAGGGCAATCTTTGGGAGATGCTCAGAATCGTTTGTTGACCGTGTTTGAGCCATCATCAATGATTCAATGTGAGAGAATAGAAGAACAACTGACGATCGTCAAACAATTGCGGGGACGATGGTGGCGAGTGTTGCTTCCATCATGGTGGTCGACGATTCGTGGGCTGAAAATATACTTTAAACCAACATTGAAATCAGAAACAGCACATTGGGATACACCGGTTGCTGAGTTAAAAAAATATCATCAACGATTGATAGAGTTTGAATTAGAGGAGACACTTGGTGGTCGATTTTTTGGTTCTTCGTGGAATGGTTTGAACAGCAACTGGTCTGCATTGCATGACAAGCTGCATTGGGTAAACACCTATCCTCATTGGGCAAAGAGGCACCCCACATTGGAGAGCACATTTTTCTTAGATGCTGCCAATGGCAATGCGATTTGTCGACATCACAGAACAGCGTTGCAAGAGTCTTTCAACAGGCTTCGCACGTCTATCGATGAATTGGTAACCGAATTACAGGCATTTTCGACTTGCCCTTTGAAACGTGTGAATGTTTCGATTGAAGAGTTGTATGCATGGTTACAAGATCCGAATTGGACTCGGCAGGCTTTGGCACGCGCGATTGCTGTCAATACGGTTTCGCATGTGTTGAGAGAGCATGGGCTACATCATTGGGTACTTTGGATTATGGAAGGTCAAACAATCTCCAGTGTACAATGCAAATGGGAATCTTCTTTGGGGTACAGCAGAGTACAATCATTACTGTCAGATCCAACCTTACAAAGGCTCACTCGCTCTACACTTTATCAACAGAGGAAGAGTTTTGCGAAGGGTGATGGACAACTTCGATATGCATCTCAAGAAACATTGGTGATGCAACATGTGGAGACTATTCAGTCGCTATTGTGTGTCGGACAAATGGCGGTACTAAGTGCTGAACTTCCCAAAAGAAGAGGTCAGAAAACCATTCGTCGATTGATGTCAGAATGTCCTTTGGCGATTCAACGTATCAAACCTGTTTTTATGATGTCCCCCATCTCTGTTGCCACCCATTTGCCTCAAGATGTGGAATTTGATGTTGTGATTTTTGATGAAGCAAGTCAGATGACGACTCCTTTTGCCTTAGGATCATTGATGCGTGCCAAGCAAGCGATTGTCGTTGGTGATAGTCAGCAATTGTCTCCGACCAGTTTTTTCCAATCGGGGGAAGATTTGGAAAGTATTCTTGATCGATTTGTGGTCAATGGTTGTCCGAGTATTCGATTGTCCTTTCACTATCGTTCACGTCATCCAGACTTAATTGCGATTTCAAATCGATATATGTATGAAGGGGCTTTGAAACCATTTCCAACGCCAAACACCCATCCGTTGGCCAAAGGTGTACGGTTGCTATCTTCGAAGGGATGCCCTTACGATAGAGGCGGTACTCGAAGTAATGTAAAAGAAGCAGAACTTTTGGTGACAGAGATAGCTCGTGTAATTGTTCAGTCTAAACATGAAGGACAGCATCCATCGATGGGCATAGTCGCCTTTAGTTTGGCGCAAAAAGAAGCGTTGGAAGAAGCATGGGATGTCTTGCTGTCAACACGATCAGACATACAACAGTATTGCGATGACCTCCCGAAGGGAGAATCGTTTTTTATTAAAAATCTAGAAGATGTTCAAGGAGATGAACGCGACATCATTTTTATAAGTGTGGGTTATGGATATGATTCAAATGGGGTGTTTAGCCAAAACTTTGGTCCAATTGGGAGAGATGGTGGGACAAGAAGACTGAATGTACTTTTTTCTAGAGCCCGATTCCAGATGATTTTGTGTGCCAATTTTGAACCTCATCGCATTCAACCCACCAAGGATTCTTTTAAAATGCTGCGCAGTATGTTGGAATTGTCCACATCAAATCCGATGGTGACCTTCAGAGAGTCACAGGGGTTTGTTGACGATGTGTGTCAATTCATAGAATCGTGTGGCTACAAGGCCATGGCTCATTATGGTCCACACGGCAATGCTATCGATATAGCGGTTCAAGATTCAGCGTCGAATCGTTTTTATTTGGCCATTTTGTGTGAAGGTGGTCTGCAGGGGATTAAGGGGTCTACTCGATTTAGAGATCGATTGTTTCCCCATTCCTTACAACGATTTGGGTGGCCAGTGTATAGGGTATGGTCTTTACCATGGTATACAAATCCTGAAGCAGAAAAGATGGCTTTACAGCAGGTTCTTAAAGACAGTGCAACACCAACATTGGAAGAGTACGCCTTTGTTCTTCAACGTAGACAAGATACAATTTCACAGTCTCTAGATTGGATACGGACAACGCAATTTTCTGTTGTAGAAAGTCAACTAGAGATTCCGTCAGGGGCTCAAGCCAAGAGTCACGGTGAATTGGTTAAACAGATATTGCCTCTTTTGTGTACACAGGAAGGACCTTTGTCTAAGGATATGATTGTGACTCGGATTTGTCAGTTGTTGCCTTCAAAACGAACCAAACGGAATCGTGAATCCATTGAACACGTCATGAATACATTGTGCCATCAAGGCATTTTGAATACTGAGTATGGATTCTATTGGACTACCGAAAGCGAGTTGTCTCCTAGGATTCCAGGGAATGGTTTTCGCGACTTTGACAATCTATATCCGCCTCATGTTCTAGATTTTGTGCGGTTTTATTTGAGGGGTTCAGTTGATCATTCGGTACATCTAGATGAACTGGTGGAAATATTGATGACATTGGTGGGGTGGGAGAGTATGAGTCAAACACGGTTGCTTGAATTCAAGAGTGGGATCACTCAGTTGATACCAGGCAGCAATATGACACTTCATGAAAATGTGATTCGACTGAGATAAGTGCCAAGAATCTCTCACTGACAGACTTGTGTACATTTATGAATGCAACAGATGACTAACTGAGAACACCATTGTCATCTTGTTCTTCATCCAAGGCAAGACTCCATATCCACAGTCCTTGTATGGTTGTGATTTCTGTGGAGTGTACCAATGGCAGTTGATGGGGTGTGTGTTCTGTTGTGTGGGTAGAATGTATGGCATCCAATTGCTGAATTAGGTCTATGATTTTTGCAGAGGAAGGTTGCTCTTGTTGAATATACTCTAATTGTTCAGTTGGAATGATTGGTAAGGGGGGAGATACTCGATTGAGAATGCGACCATCAATGGAAAACCCTCTATGTTGAAGAGAGGTTTCCAATATGGATAGTTGATGTACTCTGTAATGAGGTACCTCAATTAACCAATAGTGTGCGGAAGGAGAGTGGAGCAGTGTGGTACACTTTTTGGCGATGCTTTCCAGTGCTTGAGCAACAGATTTAAATTGTGTGAAGAACTCCGAAATCTCCGTCATCGTCACTTGACCAAGAAAGAACTGCAACCCTTTTGTGAGAATGCTCTTGGCTAAGTTTGAAGAGGCAAATCCTTTGCTTTTAGAGGTGAGCCACCCTAAGGCAGATGCCGAAAAAAGATGTTGTACTTTGTCAGGGGCATCGAAAAATGCTTCTACATTTTGGGCGGGTGGTGTGTCTATTATAATGCAATCATAATCATTGGATTCCACCAGTTCCATCATTTGCAGAATCGCCATCATCTCTTGGATTCCACCCATCCGTTGAGCGGCAAATTGAAAGTATCGATTGTCTTTCAGGGTGTACCATTCCTTTGTTGAACTGTATTGTTTGGAAAATCTTGAAAAGGCTGTGGGTGCATCGAGCATCATTGCATCTAGGGTTCCGATGTCGTTTCCAAAAAATGGTAGGGGCACAGGGCTGGGTTTATCTGTGGCAATCGAAATATGAAGTGCATCAGCCAATCGCTGTGCAGGATCGATGGTCAGTAATGCACACCGCTTACCATTTCGAACATATTTGAATGCCATTGCCACTGAACAAGTGGTTTTTCCAACGCCTCCAGTTCCACAAATGAAATGTACTTCTGCTGAATGCGTTTTCACTTTCGACACCACAAAGGTTCGGTGGACTTGTTCCACTCTAGACTTCGATTGTGGGGAATGGTTTCACAGAGTACCCCATGTTTGTCCAGAAGACGGTTGTGCAACCAGTCTTGCCATTGCGATTGCTGTTGAAGGGTTTGATGCCACGTATTCAGCTTGTCTGCATAAGAAGGCAGAACATTGTGTAGGTTGTGCCACTCCTCTGAATCTGAAGTGATATTTTTCAGAATGGGTGGCAGTACCAAGCAACGATTTATCAAGACTCCAGTTACCTTTTGTTGAGACTCTGATGGCAATTGTGACCACAAAGACAGCGTTTCTTTCATTGGTAGTTCTTCCGGAAGGGTAACCAATACAATACGACTGTGTTGACGAATCACAGAATCTACCAACTGATTTTGTGTGTACAGTGGACCCGACATACTCATATTCATCAATGTTCGAGCCCCTTCAATCAGTGACAAGCCATGACCCGTTGCGGGACAATCTACAATGATATGGTCCCATTGTTCTTGTTTCCAGAGATCGTATATTTTTCCCAGTTGAACAGCGTCATGTAGTCCAGGAGCGGCCTCAATCAAAGGTTGGACCAATCGATTTTCAAAGATCATTGAATAGAGTTTTTTAACCTTGAGTTGTTGTAAGGCATACTCTTCTATGGCATCCATTGGGGAAATGGAAATGGCATCTATGTTCGAAGCAAGTCGAGTGGGAGTATATCCAGTACTGGTTGCCGTAAAATATTCAGGGATATCAGTAGCACCGTTGCACTCTACCAAAATGCAAGACTCAGAACGTTCAGCAAAATATCGTCCCATCATGATGGTCATACTACTTCGACCAACGCCACCTTTACCCATAAGAAAATGGATGGTTGATTTAGGCATGGTGTTCAGGCAACTCTTCTCTATTCGAGATATTGGGCAGTTCATCGACGAAATGGTGGATCTTTTGGAATACCGGTACAGATACCAACATGCCTAGATGTCCGGCATTGGTAATGATCATTTCATTTGCATTGTCTAAGTGTGTATTCTCAAAAGGAACCACGACCCAGTCACGTGTAGAGCGTATGATGAGATGTGGAAGTGAGGGTGCATCTGTAATGTTGCAGATATCAGATCCTGGTTTGAACTGACGTCCAACAGTTCCCCGACCGAGACGATAGGTTTTAGTACCTCTGTAAGGTGTACCCATCGAAATGGTAGCCGCGACCTTTTCTGAACCATATTTCTCAATGTAATGACGAGAAATCAATCCTCCCATAGAGTGACCTATGACAATGATCTTGCGCTGTTGATTTTGTTCATAATACAGGTCGATCTTTTCTTTGAGGTGTTCTACAAAGACCAAAACATCATCTTTGAGTATGGGATTGTTGATCGCCCAAATATTGTGATATCCACATCGATAAAGATAATATTGCAATGGAGCAAGTGACCATCGGTTCATTTGATAGCCTGGAACCAAGATAATTGGAGTTTGACACGGTGAAGATGCTTGATGTTTTGGTGCTGCAAAAGAAAAGTGCATCAGTTGAGACAAGAAGGTGAAAAAGATTCCGACCAGTTCAAGTGTTTGAGCAGAAATATTTTCCCAACTTCGGTCGACAGGTTGGTCGTTTACGATGGCATGCATCAATACGCCTGCAATCGTCGAAGCAATACTGCCAATGATGGTGATGGCCAATATGGCTGGACCAATGACTAAAATCCCCATCCATATCCATTCTAGAGTTGTGCTCAGCAAAATAGTCTCCTTGATCATCCTTAGCCCATTGAGCCTTAGGATTCAATGCTCTTACATGCACCCATATCCGATCTTCCGATTGTATTTCGTTGTTCGATTGGGCTTTTCTACGTTACAGAGCAGTGATTGAGGTGTGTGTGATTCGATTTGTGGATGAAAAGCGTCAGTTGAAACTGTCCGTACATGATGTCATCGATTCAGGTCCTCCAAATGGTGATTTGTACTTAACGGTTGCTTGGAGTGCCACCACTCGAATGCGAATCGGAACCGAGATTCATACACAATATCAACAGCAAGCCCTTGTGGATGACCCTAATTTTCAAAAGGAGGTCACGGTTCGACATGTGGTTTCTCTTGATGGCTGGGAGGTTGAAATTACAGGTCGCATCGACGGTGTGATCATTGACAATGGATATCATCGAGTAGAAGAGATAAAAACGTCTACCCTTCCAGGTTCTGCTCTTGTACAAAAAGATTTATCTGATATGCCACATTGGCGAACTCAAGTGGAACTGTACTTGTATTTTCTTGCTGGACAAGGCATCGTTTCTACAGGTGAACTGGTTGTAATATCAGTGGTTGATGGGTATCAACATCGGCTGAAAGTGCCCTCCAATCCTGACCAGAAATCCTATGTCGAACGTCAACTTCGGTGGTTGATTCAAGAGAGGGAAAAACAAATCGCGTGGTATGCAACACGTGCGACTGCAGTTGCAAAAGGGATCCCGTTTGCCCACGCACAGTGGAGGGCTGGTCAAGAAGAGATGAGTCAGTTTTTAGAGCGAGATTTATCAGAAAACAAAGTTCTTTTGGTCAGTGCCCCTACGGGGTATGGCAAAACAGCAGCGTCATTGTATTCTGTTTTACAGATTGCTTATCGCACACATCGAAAAATATTCTTTGCCACAGCGCGCAATACCCAACAAGCGATGGTCGAAGACACATTGCGAAAAATGCATGATCGTGGTGTTCCTGTTCGAGCCGTCTCACTACGGGCTAAGGAAAAGTCTTGTTTGAACGATGTGGTGTCCTGTCGTCCGGACAGATGCCCCTATGCAGATCAATATTACGACAAACTGTATGACACAAAATTGTTTGAAACAATTTGGGATGAAGGGGTTATTCTCGCTGATAAACTGGCGGAAGTTGGAGGTAAGCATACGGTATGCCCATATGAATTGTCGAAAAACCTAGTGGCTTCGGCAGATGTGGTGATTGGAGATTACAATTACCTGTTTGATCCATCGGTTCGGTTGAATTCCATTGCTCAAAATCCACAAGGATGGATGGTCATTGTCGACGAAGCGCACAACCTTCCAAATCGAGCACAAGGATATGGCTCACCAACAATTCGCATTCAAACAATTTGGAATGGTGTGGATTCTGTCAGGCAAGATGTGAATTTTTATCGATTTGCAGAACCATTACAGAAACTATTGGACTGGTTGTTGTTTGAAGTCCAAAGAGACGGTGAAAGTACGGATGGTTATGGTCAACGTTCTACGAGTTTGGAAGAAGGTATTCACGTTGAGTTGCTGAATGAAGTGGTGAACGACATTCAACAAATGGCATTGGAATATGCTGTGCAACGCTATGAAAAACCATTGTCTCCCGATGTAGATGGTGATCCATGGTATGAGGCGGCATGGTCTGTGTTGTCTTTTCATACGGCTTTAGAGCGTGCAGGAGATGAAACTGTTGTGATTTGGCAACGTGTAGGGCGTGATAGAAATCGTGCCCTGCAGATCTCATTATTGGATTTTGAATCTCCAGCACAGCATCCGGATACAGGAGTGGAGTTGTTGTGTCGAGACCCATCGATTTTACTGGGCGCATTTTTTGATAAGATAGGTGCGGCGATTTGTATGTCTGCCACTCTTGAACCATTTGATTTTTACACAAATCTTTTGGGGTTGGACGTAGATCGATTGTGTCTTCACAAGTTTGAGTCACCCTTTCCTGTTGAAAACCGAGCCTCTTTTGTCTTGCCTTTCGTATCGACATTGTATCGGAATCGTGAACGTGAACACCCAAGGATTGCCCGTTTACTACAGAAAATTGTAGAATCGATAACCGGTAATATTGCAGTGTTCTTTTCTAGCTTTGTCGTATTGGAAGATATTCGGACGCAGATGATATTGGGGGACCGAAAAGCTCTTGTTCAGACACGTCGTATGAAAGAAACTGGTCGACGCCGATTGCTCAAGAAAATGGGTAAGGGTGAAGGCCACGTTTTATTTGCCGTAATGGGTGGGATTTTCTCAGAAGGGATTGATCTTCCTGGGAATGCTCTAGAGGCAGCAGTGATTATCGGTCCATCTCTTCCACAGGCCAGTTTATCTAGGAAGTTGATGCAACGATGGTATGAAGAAAGATATGGTGAAGGGTTTCGATATGCTTGGGTGATTCCTGGAATGGCCAGAGTGAGTCAAGCAGCCGGCCGAGTAATTCGTACTGAAAGAGATAGAGGAATGGTCATACTGGTCGGCAATCGCTTTGCAAAGCCATTGTACAAAGATCTTTTTCCAACAGAGTGGCATTTGAGACAAACCAATCAGCTGGGAGATGAAATCGCCTCGTTTTTTGGTTACACTGATGATGTTGAGTCCTTTTCTTCGGATGACTCTTAAAATGGGAAGGCCATGCTATCTCGAGAAATTACCCAAGAAATAGAATATCCACCGACGCTTCCCCCAATGTTGGACACGGTGGATTTGGATTCTCTACAACAACGACGGTTACCGTTTGTTCATCTAGAAGCTCAAATTGTTCGCGCCGTAATGGCAGAACCAAACGTACTGAGTCCAGAAGAGATAGGTTGGTTGCGGTATATTGTTTCCTTGGCAAGGTGTGTTTGGATACGGTCTGCAAATGGTCAAGACATTCATGTTGAACCATTGCTTTCTAGATTTCGTTGGTTTGTAAAACACCAGTTTGCTCCCATCTTGGAGCGACGATTTCCAGTGGTTGGGTTGCGTCAAATCTTGCCCATGGTTCTTCAGGAAACAAAACGGATGCGAGAAGTGTTGTTGGAACGAACTGAACTCGATGCACTGTCTTTGCAAGAAGAGGTTTGCAATCGTCAGTTGTTGTTGGCTCTTGGTGGTGGTGGTGGTTCTGGATTTGGATATGCCGGAGTGATGCGTGCTTTACACCATGCAGGAATCCCGATTCAAATGATTGCGGGAACCTCGATAGGATCATTGATTGCGATGTTTCGAGCGCGCACAAGAATCTTTGATCAGTTGCCTATGTTGGAGGCAGTGCGGAGTCTGAATTGGTCTTCTGTTCTTCGTGTGTTGGATATTGAAAATAGATATGGTGTACCAGCTACGTTGCGTCTATATCTACGAAGTTCATTGGATGAATTATTGCAGAGTAAAAACGGACGTTCAATGCGATTTTCGGATTGTGAGATCCCATTGTTGATAGTCGCCACAGGGCTTACCGTGGACGCTTTTAAGCACGACTTGTCATTTTATGAGCATCTGATGGATGATGCTTTTGTTGATTCGCCTCGTTTGTTTCGTCAATCGTCTGTTCGTAGAATTGTAAAAATGACAAGTACGTTGTATGAGTTTTTATCGAATCCCAATGCCCTTCGAGAAGTTGTTTTTGGTGCGGATGAACTGACGGCAAATGCAGATGTGATCGATGCCGCAGGATTTTCTTCTGCTGTGACAGGCTTGCTTCATTATGATGTGTTGAGAGATGATCCAAGAATGACACAGATTCTTGACAAAATGTATGGAAAGTTTGGTATCACCCGATTGACAGAGGGTGGATTGGTGAACAATGTACCTGTGAAGCCCTTGTTGCATGAGGTCTTTCGAGGGCGGATCAAGAGGCGAAATCCCTTCGTACTTGCCTTGGACTGTTTTTCACCGCAATTAACAAGTATGTGGTATCCTGTACAAAAGATGATTGTCCCCAATGTTCAAGCCAATATTAAACACGCAGATCAATACTTTTCGTTGCGTCGTCGTTTGTCACCGATCAATGTTGTTCCCACAGTAGATCAGGCTCTAAAAGCTATTGATTGGACTGCACAAGAGCTTCAGCCACATTTGCCTTTCATTATCCGAATGTGTGCTCAGCATGGAGACATTCCTTATGAACGGGTTTCCATATGACCGATTCTATCCCAAAACATTTGGTGTTCTTTGATGGTACTTGTGGATTTTGTGACCACACAGTACAGTGGCTGTTGGCCAGAGATTCCAAAGAGCAATTGTACTTTGCACCATTGGAAGGAGACATGGCAGAACGTGTATTGTCACAATTTGTTCTTCCTGATGGGTTGGACAGTATAATTTATGTTCGGACATCGAACGATATGTCAGAGATCTTTATTTACTCGGATGCTATCGGACAGATACTCAAAGAATTGCCTTGGTATTGGTCTTGGCTAAGAGTAGGATGGCTAACACCACGTTGGGTTCGAGATCAAATCTACAAAGCATTTGCGGCGAGAAGGATACAATGGTTTGGAACCGTTGATGCTTGTCAATTACCCGATGAACGACAAGCCCGTCGATTGTTGTCCTAAACTCACCGAAAAGAGCAAACATCTTTATCTACAAATTCTTAAATCGTTTAATGAAATGGAAGTAACACAGTGCCTCAGGTAGAATCCAACATAGAGAGTGATGTACCCATTCAGGTAATATCATCTGAAGTTGAGCCCGGTCATGCAACGGCCGGTTTGGGTGTACTGTGGTCTCATAGGTCTTTATTGTGGGACTTTGTACAATTTGATCTGAAACAACGATATACCGGTGGGTCACTTGGGTTCTTCTGGACAGTGGTGACACCGTTGTTGGAATTGATAACGTATACGTTTGTGTTTCATGGATTGCTGGGGATCCAGTTTGAAGAACAGTCAGGGTGGACGCATTACGCATTGTATTTATTTTGTGGAATGGTGACTTGGCTTTCTTTTTCGGATGGTCTTTCGCAATCTGCAGTGTCGTTAACGAACAACGGTCATCTCATAAAAAAAATCCGATTTCCCACATTGTTACTCCCGACCCATTTGGTCTTGTCTGCAACGGTAAATCAAGTGATTCGATGTTTGGTGTTGATGGTTGCGATTGTTGGATTCACACACAATCTTTCATGGACAGTGGCATTGGTACCATTTGTCATGATTCTTCAGTTTGTTTTTACACTGGGTGTAGGGCTATTATTGTCAGTTGGTACCGTTTATTTTCGAGATATGACCCATTGGGTAAATGCAATACTGCTTCTGTTGATGTTTTTGACACCGGTTGTGTATCCCGCAGCAATTTATCCTAGACAATATTCACTTCTACTCCAACTCAATCCCTTAGCACATCTTGTTGGACTGTATCGGGAATTGCTTCTCAATGGAGTATTTCCACATTTTCATTCAATCATTATTGTTTCGGTTACCAGTGCGTTGTCGTTGTTAATTGGGTATTCAGTTTTTCACCACCACCAACGACAATTGGCGGATGTTGTATAAGACACCATGTATGTTGTGGATTCACTGAGAAATGTGTTAAAATACACTTGCGCAAGTTGCGCAATTATAATTGCGCATTCTTTTTACAGAAACAGTAATTCATTGGTTATTATAAAAACATAGAGTTTGGTGTTCGGTTCAAAGTTGAGTGAAGTTGAAGTTGAGCCAGATTATTACACCTGTACTCTTGTTGAAGTCCCTTGTTTTGAAGTTTGGTTCAAGAAGTCTGCGTAGGTAGGCTTCTTTTACTTTTTTAGATGCCAGTATTCCTTAGGAGACGTGGTATGAACATATGGACGAGAGCGCAGCAGCAACGTTGGAAGAGTCAACTTAAAAAATGGATAAAGTCTTCGGGGCAAACTCAAGCTGAAGTTGCTAAAAATATGGCTCATCTGGTTGGGATACAAGAAGGTGCACAGATCTCTGAAAATGCATTTGTGACACCACTTTCTCGTTTTGTAAACGCAAAAGGCAGTGAGATTCATCGATGGTTTGAATTGGAACAAGAGCGATTACAGCCGTTGGTTCAAGCTCTTCGAATGGAATCTGTGTTGCAGATTCAGACTCTTAGATCTGAAGTGTTGTTGGGAAAGGTAGATGCTCCAATACATGCCTCTTTTCCGATTGTTGAATGGAAGGTGGATTGGGTTGTCGATGGTGTTTTCGTATCACAGATACTAGAAGGAACGGATGCTCAATTGACTGTAGAAGGATGCTGTGTATTTACAAAATCATTGATACAACGAGCATTTCCATCTGTGAATTGGATCGATAATTCGATGTACACAACAGTAGAGTTGCCCAGTTGGAATGATGTGAAGTCTCATATAAGGTCATCGTTGTCTTTGATTGAACAACATCGTTTAGATGCTTTACCAAGTGGGGTCTGGAAAGGTTGGGGATTTGATTTTGGAGATGGACTGACCGCATTGCATATTTTGTTGCAATCAGACGAGTGTTGGACACTTGATGGTTTGCATCCACAATGGACAACTGCTTGGATTCCTCTGTGGTTTGAGTTCCACTTGAAGACTGAACATTCAAGGTTATCACTCCGGATGTTGTTCTCTGAGTCGAGATGGAATGATGTGTGGAATGAACTTGGCATTGTTTCTTCACAAGGTATAGCAATCGAAACTCTATCACAAAAGTTCGAGGAATATTTGAACCTGGATGGTCATCATTCTAGATTTAATCCTGACTGGTTAATGATGTTAAAGGGGAATCCGAACAATATTCAGAAAGCTTTACGAGCGATTGAAGAGTGGCATCATTCAGATCTGGGCATCGATGTCATCCATGAATTGGTGGCACAAAATATATTTAGACTAGATGACGGTATTGTTTATTTGAAGTATCCAAAACGATGGGTATTCTTAGGTCTTCAATCTTCAGAAATATCTTTTCATGTTTCTAATCTACATAATTCTTTGTGGTGGTCGACTATTTGGTGGAGTATTCAACAAAATCAATGGGGTGTACTGAGCCGATGTATTGCTTCATTTCCTCTATGGGAAAGATCGATTGTGTTGTTTTATATTTGGACAGAGCCAACATTTTCAGACTTGTCTGTTTCTCAGGATGGACTTGTTGTATCAGGGATACATTGGAAAAAGAACTTGGTTCAAGATGTTTGGGATCATGTTTTGTTGACTGTGTACTCTGGTCTTAATATTCCTTCCGCTGGGATTGCCGGTGATCAAATTGTTGTGCGACTGCATCTCTTTTCAAAATTATGTATGCCCTGTTTGGATACTGTATATTCTTGGGATGGTATATTGAAACGTATTTCTTGGCCCTTTCCAAAGCGTACTCTTGCAGGCTATCCTTTGGTCTATTGGGCTCCGTATCAGTGTCCGCCACAGTCGATTGTTGATTGGGAACGGTTGCAATTTCAATCAGCCGTACCATTGTGGAGGGTCTTAGAACAATATGCTTTGATGGGGCATACATCCTCTGCGTTGTTATTGGCTCAAGGCGAAGGGCAATTTTCCTCTATTTGGGAACAGGTGCCTGTAGAGGTTCGGTTGTCATGGTTGGCGAAAACACCTTCCACATCTACAACGTTGTATTTGTTTCAACACATGTTGATTGAGTATTGGCAAGTTGGTGAGCCGGATTTGAGTTTTGTGTTGGAGATAGCACAACGTATTGGATTTGATACCGTTGTAAATTGGATGCAAGGATGGTTAAATCCTTTGTTTCTAGCACAGCATACAGAGGGACAGATCCTTGGTGATGTAGCCTTTAAATTTGCGGAACATTTTAAGCGCATTGATTTAATAGAACAATGGACTCGAATGTTGTGGAATTGGATTCGATCAAGTGATGCGATTCAACATGGGTTTGTACAGTGGAATTCGAGACGTGTTCCAATTGCAGAGGCGGAAACATCCTTGTTGTTTGAGAGGGCCTATGAACTCCTAATGATTGGGAATGCATTGTCACAACAAGTAGATATCATGCGAGATGCTGTTCAGGATTCTAAAATGATAAAACAGGGAGAATATCTCGTTGAAATACAAAAGCAGGTACTTAACCGTATAATTGTAGATTGGAAGCGTATACTGTTGTGTGATTCTGACACAATATTGTTGCAACGATGGATTGATACAGCGCCTAAAACAGACTTGGATGTTGATAGGGCTGTGTTGGATAAACCGCTTGTGTTAACCCACCTGTGGAGATTGGATAAAGAGGGACTGCGTCGTTCTGAGATATTGCAGTTGTCTGGATTGATTCGACCCATCCCACATTGGGCAATTGCCTATGCCCAACGTCATATTGTGCAAACGGCGTATTGGCCGACATGGTTGTCTCCATACACGAGTGATGTTTCGAGTTTGATTTCGTATATGTTGGAGAACTCTGAAGGGGGTGACCGATTGTGGTGGTTGAAAATATACACTAGCCACATGGGGGTGACCTTAGATGTTTGGGAATCTCTAACAGACTGGTTTGATGCTGGATTGTGGAAAGAAGATGCTGTAAGAACCGTTCATTTTTTAGGTCCCAATCAAACTCCAAAGGTTAATTTAGGGGATGTTCTTAGTTGGTTGCGTTCAATGCAAAAAGCATATCCTCAAGAAATGGAAACCAATACTGCATCACGATTCTTTCAAATATTACGAGATTTGTGGCAATGTCATCTTTCTGACTTCTCTATGGCTCAAGTGGTTGCATTGCGCAGTATTTTACTTCAACAAGGTTTTTCTACCACATTGTGGTCGCTAAAAGTGTTGGATGAGCACTGGTACAAGTTAACAACAGAAGTTCAACAGGTTGTTCGACGTTCGTGGTTGAGTTCACCACGAGATGATTTTTCTCTCGCAGAATTGAGACACTCAATCGCTGGGGCATGGTCGTTACAACATTTGGTTATGACCGATTTTGATGTGGCAAAAAACTTGTTGAAGCAAAGACTTGCTGAAGGCTCTCTTGAAGGCCTTTCTGCCATTTGTTTGCATACTGAATTTTCATCACATTTGATTGAATTGTTGGAGTACTTTCTCCAGTCGTCTTCTTTGTCCCATTCAGTAGAGGGCTATTCTTTGGTGATGGACTGGTTGTGGGACAATGAGTTTTTATTGCGACACAAACAACATCTATGGCAAGTGTGGCTTACGGAATGGTTGTCTATGGGCTTACATAAAGTGTAAGTCAAGAATAATTCGTTGCTGTGGCTTATGACGTTGGAATTAGGGGTTGCTCTTTTATACTTGGCCAAAAACCAAACTTGGCATCTTCCAATCGTTGCTGGATATCCTGCATACGTTGAATCTTTCGAACCATATTTTGACGTTCGTGTGTTCTCTGTTCTTCCAACTTCTTTTGTAAAATATCTTGGATCTGTCTTGAACATTCTTGTTCTAGTGTTCCGGTAAAAGAAAGTAGTTGTGTGTTCATGTGGGTAAAAGACATTTCAACACTTTCAGAAATTGCATGGGCCGCCTTTTCTTTACCTTCTGCCAATGGAGATAACAAAATTGTGGTAATTCCACCTGTACCTAAGGCTAAGAGTAATGTTCCTGTGAGAGAGCCACTCAGTAGCAATCCTGTTGTCGCCCCTACAAGTCCACCGGCGGCTCCCCATAAGGCGCTAGAGGATTGAAGAGAAGCAGGAGATTGGCTTCGCTGTAGTTGGGCAGATACTGTTGACATCAACTGTTGAAATTGCGTTGGATGACCATGAATGAGTTGGTGTGCGATTTGTTCGACTCCCTTTAACAAAGCTTGTTCTACATCCTTTGAAAGAGAAGTTGTCTCTACTTCCATGGTCTTTTGGACGGTGTCTAATGTTAGTTTGATATCAGATTTCGTTTTTCCATGTCGAATCTTTGTGAGCCATTGTTGCTCTAATTCCTCCAAGCGAGTGTGGAGTTTTCCTGATATCGTAGAAACCAAATCTTGCACCAGAGTCGTTGATTTTTTCGTATGAAGTTCGACTTGCTCAAAGGTTTGTTGGACTGCTTTCAATGCATCGGTGTCAAAAGTTCGAAGATCATCTTGAGCCAGTAAAATGTGAATATCTAAAATATCAATAAATTCTGCAATTGCATGAATGCTTAGTTTTTTCGATTTTAACTCGTGGGCCTTCGTGGGTAAGGATTCCCAAAACTGTGTAAATATTTTTTGAGACTGTTGTTTTTGTTCACCTTGGGCTGATACGACCCAAATATTCATCTCGCCATCCCAATAAGGCTCAACACGACGTTGTGCAACTTGCTTCGCTTCAAGGATCTCTGTTGCAGGATCATCTTGTAAAATAGAGGCCTCTTCTAGAGCAAGATCCGATTTTGTTAACGCCAGGTGCATAAATGGACAGAAGGGGGTAATTCTTCGAAGCATTTTGAGTGCGGTTTCCGGCATGGGCTGACGAATATCTGAAACCAGTACACAAATATCTGCACGTTCTTCAATGGCTTCCCAAGCACGTCTTCGATGTTCAGGACGCTCGGTATTGAACCCTGGGGTATCCATCAACACAACATCAACAGGGATATTTGCATTGGGAGTGAGGATTTCTACCTGTGCAGCTGCTTCTGCTTCCACATCGATTAGATTGTGTAATTCGGTATGGAATTTATCTTTGTTGGCTCGAGCAATTTCTTGGAGGCCCTGTTTTGCATCTCGAACTTGTTCTTTGCTAATGGAGGCTGCTTCTTTGGCTTCTTTCCATCTTTCAGGAATCACAGAAGCCAGGGCATCGGTTTCTATACGTTGTGCCAGTAGTCGTTGTTCTTCTTTTTCGAGATCTATTTCAGCCTGTACAATCTGTTCAGCTGTTTTATCCAGATTTTCTTGGATTGAACGTACTTTTGGTGCTATCCAGCCAAAGTTTTTGACAATATCCCACATGAAGGGGAGGTTCTCTTGTTGAGTTTGCAAAGAAGTTTGGTACGCCACAAGTTGTTGTGCATGCTGTTCTGCTTTGGTTTCTTGTGATTGTAACTGTTGTTTGGCTTGACGGTGAGCTTGTTCAGCTGCCTCAATTTGGGTAATCGCTTCTTCAGCGGCCGCTTTGTCTTTCCGTCGAGCAAGTCGGAGAACGCGTCGTTCCTGGCTGTCATCAAGCGCTTCGAAATTTCGTTTTTCTCCACTGTCCAATTCTGCCAGATGATGCCAATCCAATCCCATTTGAATCAGACAGACAGCTGCAGTGCACTCTCGAACTGCTGTGGGTAATGGAACGCCGGTGATGGCCTTGAGAAGCGATGATTTTCCTGCTTTCTTTTCACCAACAAATGCAATGAAGGTACGTGGATCATCATCTCTTCGCTGTAATTGTTGAATCCGACGCAGCACCTGACTTCTTTCTTCTTGTTCTAAGAAATCAGCGAGGATTAATGCTCCTTGGAGAATCTCAATGGCGTCGGTGGCAGTAGACATTGGCAATCGTCAAATCAAAGGTTCAAAGGTTATTGAGCATACTACGTAATTGAGAGTGCATGGTGTGTACACTTAGACGTAGTGTCTCAAGTTGCAACTTGTGCTGCTCCAAATGTGTATCCTGTTTATCTGTCTTGTGCAGTTTCAATACGGTGTCAATTTGTTGAGCAACATCGACGCGCGTCAGTTGAATGTCCCGTTCCAGAGATTGTTGCAGATTCTTCATTGTAGAAGACAAGTGTTCGCGTTGTGCTGTCATCATTCCTTCTTGTTCAGAGGACAGTGTCCGCTGCAATTGTTCTGATAATTTTTGCATGTCTCTATCGCTTAAATGACTTCCCATAAGCCATCCTCGTAGAGCACGGACTTTCAGAAGATCTTTTTCAATGTGGTCTCGGTCTATCTTTAGCAGCATTAATGACAAAGCCGTTGTAATTAAGATACTGGTTTCTTCGACCCATCTACCAGAGAATAGTTGAATCTCATCCGTATCATAGTGTATTGCTTCTTCTACAGACCGAATATGTTCCATACGCAATTCGTCTAGACGAAGCTTGAGAGATTCAATCTCTTGTTCCATTTCATTCCGCAGAGAATTTTGACTGAATGTATGTAAGGCTTGTTGTAGCCATTGATTGAACCAGTCGATGATAATATCTTCTCTTTCTTGTCGAGCAATTCGAGGTGCGAATTTTAGTTTATGGGCATCCTTTTGAATCTGTTCCGGTATAGTTGCAATGAATTGATCCCAGAGTTTTTCCATGGCACTCAGAATATTTGTACTGGCTGACTGCACTGCTTCCGAAAGGTTAAAGAGTCGTTTTGTTTCAACAGATTGTAATGTTTCAATGGCTTGTTGATATTCCTGAACGGAGTCTGTCGAGCTCTCTAAGAGGTGCTCCATTCTCGGAATGACCTGAAACAATGTGTACGTGGTCGATTGCATGGCTTGTTGCCAAAAACGCTCGAGTTTATCGTGTGCTTGCTGTTGAACGGCAAAGGATTCGATTTGTTCAAGAAGAGTTGGGATTTGGCTTGTTGTCCATCGGTCTTCATCCTGTTGAATCTTACCGAGTAGTCCTTCACGGGCTGATACAAAATAAATCTGATCAGAATGTTGACTCAGATGTTCATCACTTCTCTTCTTGAGTGCGGCCTCTTCTTCTGGCTTATCCCAAATGGCATCAGCCCGATTCCATACAAAGAACAATCGGTCCCTGTATGGTAGAAGATGACTTTGAATGAACTGTTGTTCGGACTGTGATAAAGCCATCTCGCAACTCAGAACCAATATTAAAACATCTGCCTGTGCGATTTCTCGAAGGGATGTTTGGGTGCGGCTCCAATCTTCATTGAGTCCAGGAGAGTCAATGAGAGTCAATCCCTTTTTGCACAAGGGACTTGGATAGGCGATGCGAACCTTGTGGATCGGTTTAATCTCATCAGGCAACAATCGTTGTCCTTGAATTGTGCAATAGCGAAACCGTTCTTCATAATCGATGTTTATTTCACCCGTGTGGTTTTCAATTAAGGCAGTGGGGAGTTCCCCATAATGCACTTCAGAGATGGTGGTTGTACAAGGTGCGACTTTCATAGGTAAAATAGAATCGCCAAGCATTGCATTGATCAAGCAACTTTTCCCTCGTTTGAATTCACCTGCAATAAGGACACGAAAATTGGCTTTGTGGCAATCATCTTCTAATCGGGTCAGCAACTCACAGCGTTCGTGTACACCAAGTCTTCCTAAAATCCCAGTCAATTTTGAGATTTTGAAAGCGAGATCTTCTCGTTTGAGTAGAAAATCGTCCAACGTGTGCATCCTGTAATCCTCTGTTTCAAATGAGTATTCTATAACTTCATTGGATGTTTTTGGCTGACATAAACCACAACTTCACTCAAAGATTTAGATATTCGGTTAATCATAAAAGGCTTTGTAATACGGATTTTGAAGATGCGCGCGATGAGTTTGGAAGAAAAGAGTGTGGTGTTGGGGCTGATTTTTCTTTGCTTTCCATGGTTGATCTATGGTACAGAGTATACTTCATTGTTGATTACGGAGATTGATCATTGTCCTAAACTGGCGTGTGATTTTACACGTCACTATCTTCCTCAAGCCCAGCATGTTTTACAGGGTGATGGACTGTTAAATAGTGGCTGGTTTTATCCTCCATTGTTGGCCATTATTTTGACTCCATTCTTGGTCCTAAACAATCCGGACGATGTATGGACCTTATTCAACTTGATTGCCTGTATTCTGTTGGTTGTTCAAACATCTAGATACAAGAAAGATTTTACTACAGTGATTTGGTCGATTGCATTGGTTAGTACATCTATTTCTGTATTACACGCTTTGAAATGGGGGCAGGTGAGTATCTGGATCTCGATATTGTTGCTTTCTGCATTGTCCAGTATTCATTCCATGTCGAAATGGAGGACGATCTCTTTGGGCTTAGCTGGTGCCATTAAGATATATCCGCTGTTCTTTTTGTTGATACCACTGTTTCAGCGTCGTTTAAGTCAAGTGGTGAAGGCTGTTGGTGTCTTTGTAGTGCTAGGGATACTACTTCCATGGTGTTATCTTGGTGCGGACATTACACTGTATTGGCATGCGATTCGTCGAGGTCAACTTATGGTGTCTGAAATCGCAAGTGGTTCGGGAGGGCAAGCGTTAACTCCCACGTTAAATCGGTGGTTTGTATCCGGAGATTTTATTGGTGGTGTAACTGGAGATGCTCCTGTATTATTGTCTATGGTGTGGTTGAAGTGGTTTATTCTTTCGGTTGCAATGCTCGGTTTTGTTCGATTTCTGTGGCGAACTTGGCAACTGGAAGTGTTAACGACAAGGGTTGGTTATCAGTTGCTCATCGGTGTACATCTTTTTCTTCAGCCGGGTTGGGTACACTATTTTTCATGGCTTCCTTGTGTTCAGATGTGGTGTTGGATTAAAGGGGATCGATTCACAAAAGGGTTGGTGGTAATCAGTGTGATTTTGGAGCGCCTTCCTTTGTTGAGACTCTCTCAAGATCTGTATTTTCAGTGGTCGAGAATGGGCCTGTTGACGGTATCAATACTGATGTTGTGGTGTGCACTTGAGAG